>Ga0315910_10000351_pt1 | contig 47397 bp, 42 predicted proteins | sample EdamamesoilMG_FD_204470 | JGI IMG/M metagenome (GOLD analysis project Ga0315910, IMG submission 204470) | Garden soil microbial communities collected in Santa Monica, California, United States - Edamame soil | ecosystem: Environmental > Terrestrial > Soil > Garden | place: USA: California... | reverse complement strand
TGAGGCGCGTCTGGGGCCGTCCGCGGGTAGGAGCGAGGCCGAAGCTGTGTCGGGCACACTGCGAGCGCCGAGCGACACAGCCGTGGGCGGTCCCAGGCGTCCATCAGCGCGTGGAATCAAACTGGTCGGCGCTCTACAAGACCGACCCCGGCGTTCCACGTGGAACAGACGCAGCATCCAGCTCCCACCCCTCCGAAGCCGTGGCGGGCGTCCCGGCACCGCCCGCTGCCTCTGCCCCCGAATACCGCGCCCTAGCCCGAAGCCCCCGCGCCCCGCTGCAGCTCCGCCCCTCGGTAGCCCACCACAATCCCAAACGGAGTCCTCACCGCCGAACCCCCAGAGCGCCCTCCGAGACCCTCGCGATCCTTCGCGTGCACGAGGACCACGGTCTCCGGCCCGGCTTCCTCAGACGCGGCACTCAACCATTCCGCCGCCGGAAACACCGCCCGCGCACTCATGACCGCCCATGAAGGGGAACCTGCCTCGCCTTTCGCCTTGGAGCCCGCCTGCCAACGACGTCGCTCCACCGAGCCGAGCAACCCCAGCGACGACACCGCGAGCGTGAGAAACGAATGCCGCCTCTCCCTCGGTTCCACGAGCGTGACCGACCAGCAGCCCAGCGCCGCAACCACGAGCCCCGGAAACCCACCTCCGCTCCCGACATCGAGCCATCGGCCGCCCAGCGTCGCCCCCGCCGCAATCGCACACTCCGCCGACTGCAGCGCATCGAGCACGTGGCGTTCGAGCGCCTCCGCCCCAAGCTCCGAGGTAAGGTTCATGACGGCGCCGTACCGCGTCCAAAGGCGCTCGAGCCCCTCGAGCCGCTCCGCCGCGTCCGCGTCCACGCGCACCGAGCTGGAAGCCGACCAACGCTCTACGGTGTCCCTCAGCACCGCCCCATACTGCCCACCTGACTCTCCCTTCGACAATACGAAACCGCGCCCCGAAATGCCCTCTGCCCCCGTGACCCTCGACCACGCCCTGCAGGCCCGACTCCAGGAGCTCGCCCGCGACGGTCTCGACCGCTCCCTGCCCGCAGTCTCCCACCGCGTCGGCACGCGCTACCGCCTCGGTGATTGCGAAGTCCTCGGCTTCTGCGGAAACGACTACCTCGGCTTCGGGGCTGAAGACGCGGCCCCCCAAGCTGCGCTCCCCGGTGCAACCGCGTCCCGCCTCGTCGCCGGCGACCTCACCTTCCACCGCGACGCCGAGCGGGACCTCGCCGACCTGGTGGGCTACCCCGATGCCGTCCTGTTCCCGAGCGGTTTTCAACTCAACGTCGGCGTCCTGCCGTGCCTCCTCGAAGAGGGCACCACCGCGTACAGCGACGCGCTCAACCACGCGAGCCTCATCGACGGCATGCGACTCGCCCGCGCCACGATCCACCGCCTTGCCCATCGGGCCGCCCCGCCGCCCGTCCATTCCGCTCCCGCGTGGTGGATCTGCGAGTCGCTCTATTCCATGGACGGCGACTTTGCGCCCATCGAACCGCTCCACGCGTTCGCGGCGGCCGGCGGGAATCTGTACATCGATGATGCGCACGCCCTAGGCCTCTATCCGCAAGGTCGCGGAATCCTCGCCTCACACGGACTCCGCCCGACTGTCTATGTGGGCACCCTCGGCAAAGCCTTCGGGGCCGCCGGTGCATTCGTCGCGGGCTCGCAGACCGTCTGTCATTGGATTCGCACGCGCGCGCGCAGCTTCGTCTATTCCACGGGAACGTGGCCCGGCTTGGCGGAACACCTGCGTGCGATGATTCCAAGGATCCGCGGACCCGAAGGCGACGAGCGCCGCGCACGGCTGTGGGAAAACATTGCGCACTTCACCCAAGGCATGAATCTTTCGCGGCCCCAGCCATCCCCGATTTTCCCATTCCTGGTCGGAACCAATGCCAAAGCCGTGACGATTTCGGCGACCCTCATTGCGCGTGGGATCCACGTCCAACCCATTCGCCCGCCCACCGTCCCGGAGGGCACCGCCCGACTCCGCGTCACGATGACCGCCACTCATTCGCCTGCCGAAATCGAGTGCCTCATCGCCACGCTCTCTTCCGTGCTCGCCGACCACGGCCTCCTCGCGAGAGACTGCGTCCCTCCATGACCGTGCGCATCTACGTGGTCGGCACGGACACGGCCATCGGGAAGACGCACGTCTGCTGCGCGCTCCTCCGTGAAGCCCACGACCTCGGCATCGTCGTCGCGCCCTTCAAGCCCGCGCAATCCGGTCCACCCTCCGAACCCAGCGACGCCGAGCGACTCCTCGAAGCCGCCCGGCTGCCGCGGACCGCCATCCCCACGATGGCCCCGTGGCGTTTCCCCCAAGCCATCGCTCCCGGCATCGCCTCCGACCCCGCGTACTTCCTGGGTCTTCCGCCGAGCCCCGCCCTTGGCCTCGAGGTCCTCGCGAAAACGGAAGCGGCGCTCGCGGCGTGGGAGCACCACCTGGGCGCCCAACTCAGCCTCATCGAGGCCGCGGGTGGTCTCCATGTCCCCATGCCGGGCGGCACCTGGCAACCCCAGTGGGTCGCCGCCCTCGCGCACCACGTCATCCTCGTCGCACGGGCGGGCCTAGGCACCCTCAATCACAGCCTCCTCACGATCGACGCACTGTGCGCCATCGGGCATCGTCCGCTCGGCTTCATTCTCTCCGAACCTGCCCCAGGCCCGCCCGACGCCAGCCTCGCGACCAACGCCCAAGTGATCACCACCGCCCGCGGCGTGCCTCACCTCGGCACGCTGCCCTTCGGCGCCGCACCGCTCGAACCGCTCCTCCCTCCGCTGCTCCGACGCCTCGGACTCGCCCCTTGAGCGGCGAGCTCGGTCACTTACCGATGCAGAAGCGCGAGAAGATGCGCGCCAACACATCCTCCCCAACCGGTCCCAGCACGCTTCGCCCCGTGATCTCGCCCAACCGGGCATGCGCCGCAGCGAGCTCGAAGGCCACCCCCTCCCAGGGACCCCCGGCCGACACACCGACCCGAGCGCTCGCCAGCAGCTCCCGCGCTTCGCTGGCGCGCTCCCGGTGCCTCGCCAGTCCGATCCACGCCCTCGCCGCGCCGGCCTGAAACCACGCCCGAATCTCATCGCGCAGGCCCTCCACGCCGTGCCCCGGCATCGCCACCCCGTGCCATCCCGGCCGCCTGCAGCCGAGATCACGCTTGCTCTCGATCCGGATCACGTGCGCATCCGTCGGCTCGAGCTCCTCGTGGAGACCTCCAGCCTCCACGGCGCTCTCCACCCAGAGCACGACATCGGCGCGCTCGATCTGGACCCGACTCCGCGCCACGCCTTGCGCCTCGATGAACTCCTCCGTCTCCCGGATTCCCGCGGTGTCGACGAGCACCCCGCTGTACGGCCCAAACTCCACGTCCGCTTCCACGTAGTCGCGCGTGGTCCCAGGGACCTCCGCCACGATCGCCCGCTCCTCGCCGACGAGCGCGTTGAAGAGGGAGCTCTTGCCGGCGTTCGGCAGCCCCGCGAGGACGATTCGCGCCTTTTCGCGCGCGCGCCTCCCCGCCTCGAACCCCTCGAGCCACCGCTCCACGTCCCCGCAGATGACGTCGAGCTCCCGGCCCCAGCGCTCCACGTCGCCCTCGGCCACGTCCTCGGGAAAATCGAGGTTGGCTTCGATCTCCGCCCGCAGGTCCCCGACCGCCTCACCCAGTCGCTCGACCTCGTGCCCGAGCTCCCCCGCGACGAGACGCCTCGCCTGCTGCAGCGCCGCGTCCGTTTGTGCGCCGACCAGCGCGGCGATGCCTTCCGCCTGATCCAGCGTGAGTCGGCCGAGCTCGAATGCCCTCCGCGTGAAATCGCCGGGTCCGGCTGCCGTCGCGCCCGCCCGAAGGCACGCTTCCACGATGGCCGCGACATTGCGCTCGCCACCGTGAACGTGGAGCTCCACGACGTCCTCCCCGGTGAACGAGCGCGGCCCCGGCATCCAGACCACGAGGGCATCTTCCGCGCCCCCGACGACGACAAGCCGCCGCCGCACGAGTGCCCGTGCCGCGCTTGGCTCCGCACCGAGCTCCGATGCGATCCGCTGCGCGGCGGTGCCACTGAGGCGCACGATCGCCACACCGCCATCGGGCGTGCCGGTCGCCACTCCGACGAGCGTGGAGCGTGCAGTCACCTCCACCCCGGACAACGCCGCTCTACGCCCTCTGCTTCCGCTTGCCCGGTTCCGGGAACACGACGACGTGCCGCTTGCGGCCCTCGCCCTCCGACTCCGTGCTGAGCCCCTCGATGTCGACGATCGCCATGTGCACCACCCGGCGCTCCATCGCGCTCATGGGCTCGAAGTGATACGCCTCACCGGTATCCAGCACCTTGTTCGCGACGTTCTGGGCCAACTGACGCAAGGTCTTCTCGCGCCGCGTCCGATATCCCGCGACGTCGAGCGTGATCCGCATGCGGTCCGTTCCCTCCGCCTGCAACACGCGCAGCGTCAAATACTGGAGGGCGTCGAGGGTCGCACCGTGCCGACCGATCAGCAGCCCGCCGTCCTCGGCCGAGCAGTTCAGATCGCAGTGCAACCCATCCTCTTCGATGTCGATGTCGACATCCACGTCGACGCCGAGGAGACCAAGCACACTCTCCAAGAACGAGCGGACGATCGGAACGGCGTCTCCGTACCGTTCGGAGCCACGGGTGCCATCGTCTTGCGTACCTCTCGCGCTGTTCATCGTCTTGTTGGACACGGGGGTTTGGGTTGAGCTCGTGGGATCGGGCCGGTCGGACATGAGCGCTCCTACTTCTTGGCCTCGGTCGCTTCGTCCTTGCGTCCAACCTGGATGGCGGTCTGGATCACGGAGAGGACGGTGTTGACGAAGATATAGACCCCGAGGCCGGAAGGCAAAAACAGCATGAAGGCGGTAAAGACGATGGGCATGACCCAACGCATCAGCTGCGCCTGGGTCTCGTCCCCGCTCATCGGCATCATCCGGTTCTGCACCATCATCATGACGCCAAGCGACAACGGCAGCAGGTAATACGGATCTTGCTGTGTGAGATCCGGAAGCCACAAGAACGGCTCGTGGACGAGCTCCACCACCGCGCCGAGCATGGCGTAGAGGGCCACCCAGATCGGAAGCTGCACGAGCAAGGGCAGGCAGCCCGCGAGCGGGTTCACGCCCGAGCGTGCAAACAACGCCTGGAGCTCCTGCCCCTGCTTGGCGTTGTCACTCGCGTACTTCTTCTTGATCTGCTCCATCTCGGGCTGGATGCGCTTCATCGCCTTCATGGACGCCATCTGCTTGAGCGTCAGCGGCAAGGTCAGCACCTTCACCACGATCGTGAGCAAGACGATCGCCCAACCCCACGCGCCCGTGACCGCGTAGAACCAGCGCAACATCCCGAGCAACAGCTTGCCCAGGCTCTCCGAGACGAACCCGAGGTAGCCCCAATCGATCGCGCGCTCGAGATCGCCCGGCTGCGCCAAGGGGACCGCGGAGAACTCCCGCAGCTTGCCGAGCTCCTTGGGCCCGAGGAACACCCCAAAGTTGTGCGTCCGCGTCTCGCCCGGACCGAGCTTCGCGGTCGCAGACCCGAGGTCGTTGAGGATGAAGCGCCCGTCGGAGCTGAGCGAGACTTCGCACGTGGTCCCGGCTTCCTCCGGGACGACGAGGGTCCCGAAGTACTTGCTGTCCACGCCCGCCCACAGAACGGGCGCCGTGTACGTGACGGACTCGTCTTCGACGTCGCTGCGGTCCTCTGCCTCGAAATCGTCTTGGAGGCGACACAGCCCGCGTTGCAGGTCGTAGCTGTTGCCATCCCGAACGCCGACGCGCGTCCGGACGTGAAGGCGGTGCTGCTGGGCCGTCTGTGTGCGGTTCGTGACCGAGACCTCGAGACGCCCCTGGTACCCCGTCAGGATCTCCAAGCGTTCGATGATCTCGACGTCTTGGGCCTCGTGCACGAGCGTGAAGTGGGTGGGCCCTTGATCCCGCACCGCGAGCGGTTGCGCCCGCGGCACCCGGAAGTCCGTCTCCGTGTCCGCGAACGAAACCTCGAGCGTGGACATGCCGTCCAGCCCAAACGCGTTGTCGGCGGTTTCGTGGCCCTCGAACTGCGCATCTTTGAGGTGCGCCCCGAGGACCAAGCCGCCATCGGCCGGGCTGCGGTTCGAGAGTCGCAGCCGAAGCGCGTCGTTCTCGATCTGATGCTCGACCGCAAGGGCGGCAGCCGCCCCCGGTTCCCCGGCTTGCGCAGGTTCCTGCGGTTCTCCTTTGGCTTCGCCATCCCGGACCGGCTCCGCGGCGTCTGGCGCAGCGATACCCTCCGCAGGGGCTGGTTCCGCAGGCGGCGGCGGCGGGAAGAAGAACTGCGACACGACGAAAATTCCGCCGCAGAGCGCCACCGCCAACATCGTTCGTTGCTGGGTGTTCACGGGTTCACGCCTGGTCCCGACGACATTCCCGAAGCGCGCACCGATCGCTCGCCGCGACCGGAACCGGATCGAAACCGCCGGGGTAAAAAGGATGGCAGCGAAGGATTCTCCATGCCGAAAGGCCGCTGCCACGGAGAAACCCGTGCCGCTCGTAGGCCTCCAACGCGTAGTGCGAGCAGCTCGGGTAGAACCGACACCGAGGCCCAAGCCACGGCGAAACGGTGAGCTGGTACGCCCGAATCAGCGTCCGGGCAACGGAAACCGCAGCCCGGTTCACGAGCGCCAAGCCAGCCCCGAGGGCACCCCTCACGGTGACCCCGCCCGGGCGTGGCGCTTGAGCCTGTCCGCCACCCGCTGCATGTCCCGCAGGACCGCCGCGTAGCAGACATTCTCGGCCCCCCGCTTGGCCACCCAAACCATATCGAACCCCGGCGCAAAGCTCTCTCGACACTTCCGGTAGGCTTCGCGAACCAAGCGTTTGATGCGATTCCGAGTGACCGCGGGCCCCACTTTGCGGGTAACGGTGACCCCGATGCGAGCTCCTGGCAACGGGCGCTGATCACGACGGACCGGCTTGACGAACACGAGAAAGTCCGAGGCACGAAACTTCTCGCCCGAACCTTGAACGCGAAGGAATTCCGCCCGTCGCCGCAGCCGCAGCGCCCGCGGGAATCCCTGCGGCTTCATTATTTTTGCCCAATGCTCACCGTGAGCCGCTTCCGGCCGCGCCTGCGGCGTGCCGAAAGCACCTTCCGGCCATGGCGCGTCGCCATCCGGGCGCGAAACCCGTGCGTCCGCTTGCGGCGAGTATTGTGGGGCTGGTACGTGCGCTTCACGATGAACTCCTAAGGGGCCTGCCGAAAGAGCGCGATCGATAGCAGCGACGACCCTGACTGTCAAACGTGTTTCCAATGAAGGAAGCGTCCGGATCGCGGACGAGCGGGAGTTCCGCCTCCTGGCCTTTTGGCACAAGCCGCCGCCTCGCCTCATCGGCTACTTTGACGGGTCACCGCAACTCCGCTTCCCAAGCGGCTTTGCGACGTTCGAGTCTCGCAAGTCCGCATCAACCGAGGCCGCTCCCGGCACCGCTCTCGCCAAGCTCTCCAAAACCACAATCGTTTTCTGCAGTTCGGAACGATGGCGCAAAAAGGTCGCTCCCCCGAGGTAGGGCAGGCCCCCGCCCGCGCGATTTTCGTTCTCCAATGATCCCTGCCTCTTATCCTGTCTCGCGAATCGCGGGCTTGCGACGTCTGTGTGACGCGCGTAGACAGGCACCCCCGCGACGCTCCGGTCCTGTCGCGTTCCCAACCCAGGAATTCCGCGAGTCAGTCCCCCTTGGCGTGTTCGCCGAGGCGGGAGTCGGATTTTTCATGTCCGTGCTCGAGGCACCTGCCGCACGTTGCGCGTTTCTCACGCGAGACCCCTCCGGGAGAGAGCAAGCTGTGGAGAGCCACTCCAGCTACACCACCCAATCCCCTTCTGTTTCCGATACTTCCGTCGCAATCCACAGTCGCCCCCAGCCTGTGGAAGAGAAGCCGATGAACACGGATATCTGGACCGCAGCACTCCTAGGGCTGCAACCTCGTCTCGGAAGCGAGACCTTCGATCTTTGGCTGCGTCCCCTGGACGTGACGGCGATCGAGGGCTTGTGCGTCAAGCTCCGCGCTCCGAGCCTGTTCATGAAGGAGTGGTTCGAGAACCACTACCGCGACGCGGTGCTCGACCAGATCTACGACCAAACCGCGCAACGGTATGCGATCGAGATCGCCGTCGATCCCTCGATGCCGGCGCCGTCTCCCGCTGAACCAGAGGCAGAGCGCGCTGTTTCGAGCGCGCGTCTCGCGGAACCCACCCTCCCTGCGATGGCCGCTCCGCCGGTCGGGCTCTCCGAGCGCTACGTCTTCTCGACGTTCATCACGGGTGCGAGCAACGAACTGGCCTCCTCCGCGGCCTCCGCGGTCGCCGACGATCCAGGCCGCCGTTTCAACCCCCTCCTCCTCTACGGGGGCGTTGGCCTCGGCAAGACCCACCTCCTCCACGCGGTGGGCCACGCGCTCTACCGCCGCCAGCCCGACCTGCGCATCGTCTACCTCAGCGCCGAGCGCTTCATGAACGAGTTCATCTCGGCCGTGCGCTACAACCAGTTCGACGAGTTCCGTCGCCGCTACCGCGAGGACTGCGACGTCCTCCTCATCGACGACATCCAGTTCATCGCGGGTCGTGACCGCACGATGGACGAGTTCTTCCACGTGTTCAACGCGCTCTACGAGGCCGGAAAACAGATCATGATCACCTCCGATCGCATGCCGAGCGAGATGCAAGGCATGGAGGAGCGCATCACGTCTCGCCTCAACTGGGGCCTCGTCGCCGACGTCAAGGCACCCGACCTCGAGACTCGCGTCGCGATCTTGCGCCAGAAGGCCGAGAACGAGAACATCGCGATTCCCAAGGACGTGACCGTCTACCTCGCCTCCCTCGTCCGCTCCAACGTCCGCGAGCTCGAAGGCGCGCTCGTACGCGTCGCGACCTTCGCTGCCCTCAAGGGGGTCCCCATCACGGAGACCTTCGTCCGCGAGGTCTTGGGCGACTCCGCCAAGGAGACCCGCCGCGCACCCATCACGATCGAGTCGGTCCTCAAGGTCGTCTCGACCCACTACGGCGTCAAGGTTGCCGACCTCAAGGGTCCCCGTCGCCACAAGGGCATCTCGCGGCCTCGGATGGTCGCGATGGCGCTCGCACGCGAGCTCACCGGAGCCAGCTTTCCCGAGATTGGCCTCCGCTTCGGGGGCAAGGACCACTCCACCGTCATCAATGCTTGCAAGCGGATCGGCGTGCTCGAGAACGAGGACGCCGAGGTCCACACGGCCCTCCAGGGCCTACGGCGCGAGCTCCAGACCACGAGCGGGAACTAAGCACCCAGGTCGAAATTTCGACCGAGGTCCCAAGCCCTGGCTCCCTCTCGCTACCCACGGATTCCGAAAAATTGGCTCGGTCTCGACTGGCTCGGTTGGACGACGCCTTTTTCGCCACCCAAGGAATTCTTCTTGGGTGGCTTTTTTTTCCCCAGGCCTGTGGACTCGCACGGGGACAAAGCTGTGGGCGAATCCGGGGACGGCGACCACGGAGCCGGTTATCCCCCAAAGACCGACCTAGACCCCAGTTTTGTCACCAGCTTGACCCTCCAAAATTCCTTCGTTATTTCCTACGAGTATCAGGCTTATCCACGTTTTCACACCCCAGATCAGAACGACGACAATTGACACATCTTTTCTTTTACTGTCTGCCTTGGCACTTCCGCCTCGCGCACCCAAGGAGTTCCTGAATGGAGTTCGAGATCGACCAGGCCCGGTTCTTGTCCGCTTTGTCACTCGCGCAAACGGTCGCTGACAAGCGAAGCACCATGCCGGTCCTGGCCAACGTCCTGCTGCGGGCAATGGGCGACGGTCGCGTCGTTTGCAGCGCCACGGACATGATGATCTCGCTGACCGAGAGCGTCGCCGCGAACGTCACTGCGGGCGGCAGTCTGTCGGTGGGTGTCCGGCACTTGCACGGCGTCGTCCGTACCCTCCCGAGCGGGCCCATCCGGATCAAAGGCCTCGACAATCAGTGGGCCCAAATCCTGTCAGGGCGCTCGGAGTTCAAGCTCATGGGGATGCCGCAGGGAGACTTCCCCGAGCTCCCCGAGCCGATGCGCAACAAGAAGCCCCTGCCGTTCACGCACGTCGCGGCCCATGCCTTGGCCGACCTGATCCAGAAGACCCAGTTCTCCGTCTCCACGGACGACGCTCGGGTCAATCTGGCGGGGGTTTTGTTCGAGTGCGACGGCGAGCTCGGGACCATGGTCTCGACCGACGGGCACCGCCTCACGAAGTTCACGACGCCGCTCGCGGGTCCCAAGCTCGACAAGGGCATCGTCATCCCGCGCAAGGGCATGGTGGAGATCAAGCGGGTGCTCGATCGCAGTGGGGGTGAAGTCGCCCTCGCGGTGGGCGAGCAGCACCTGTTCGTGCGCGCGGAAGACGTCCAGCTGTCCGTGAAGCTCAACAGCGTGACCTTCCCGCCGTATCGGGCCGTCATCCCCACCTCGCACACGCGCTACGCGGTGCTCGGCCGCGAGGAGTTCCTGAGCGCCCTCCGGCGCGCGGAGGTCATGGCCCCGGAGAAAACCGCCACCGTGCGGCTCCAGCTCTCCGACGACAAGCTCGAGCTCACCGCGGACAACCCGGACCTCGGCGTCGCCCACCAAGAAATTCCCCTCGACTACGGCGCGGAGCCGCTCACGGCGGGGTTCAACGCGCGGTACCTCATCGAGGTGCTCGACGTCATCGACACCCAAGATGTGCGGCTCGAGTTCCAAGGCGAGCTCGATCCCTGCGTCATCAAGCCCGTGGATGGGCCCGAGTTCCTCGGCGTCGTGATGCCGATGCGGATCTGATCCCGCACGCGGAACGCCCCAAACCGCTCCGGACATGGACCTCGAACGCGCCGCACTGCGTAATTTCCGCAACTTCGGACAGCTCGACGTCGAGTTCGGGCGCCGTTTCACGATCCTCCACGGCCATAACGGCGCCGGCAAGACCAACCTCCTCGAGGCGCTCTATCTGGTGAGCACGCTGCGCTCGTTTCGCAGCTCCGAGCTCGGCCCACTGGTGCGCCACGGGGAGTCGCTCGCGTCGGTCGAGCTCCACGGCCGAGACCGCGAGCTCGACCTCCCGAGCGAGCTCACCGTCCGGCTGGAGCGCGGCGCAGCTTCGACCCGCCGCACGGCGTACGCGGATGGAAAAGCCGTGCGCTCCGGGCCGGCGTTCTACGGCCGCATCCGGGCGGTCTTGTTCACACCGGAGGACCTCGCCGTGTTGCGGGGAGGTCCCGCCGCGCGCCGCCAGTTCTTGGACCGCGTGTTGTTTGCTCGGGACCGAGCCCACATCGCGGACATCCAGACGTACGAAAAGCTCCTGCGCTCGCGCAATCATGTCCTCAAGCGCGAAGAGGGGGGCCGCTCGCGGACCGACCTCCTCGACACCTACGAGGTCGGGCTGGCCGACTGTGGCGCGAGAATCTGGAACCGTCGCGAGGGCCTGCTCGAGACCATCGCGGGCAGCTTCGAGGACGCATTCGCGCGGATTCACGGGCACCTCGGTCCATCGCCGCGGAACGATGCGGCGTCGCCCACGCAGGTCGGCCTCCGGTACCAAGCCAAGCTCGAAGGGACGCATGCGCCCCACGACCGCGTCGCTGCGCTTCGAACCGCCCTGTTGGCGCGCAGGCCCGAAGATCTGCGCCGGAAGACCACCACGGTCGGTCCGCACCGCGACGACATGAGCGTGGTGTTCGACGGCAACAACGCCGGCCAGTTCGCCTCCCAAGGGCAGTCCCGAGCCCTCGTCCTCGCCTTCAAGGTCGCGGAGCTCAAGCTCGCGGCCTCCGAAAGCCCAAGGCCGCCGCTCTTGCTGCTCGACGACGTTTCCAGCGAGCTCGATCCTCGGCGCTCAGCGATGCTTTTCGAGGTCCTGTGTACGGACGTGGGCCAATGCGTCCTCACGACGACCGATGCACGCTATGTGACGCTCCCGAGCACGGCGGACGCGTGTTGGTGGCGTGTGGCGGAGGGGCGGCTCGACGCAGCCGCTTCCCCGCACTCCGGCGCTTCCTGACGGAGTTCCATGGGTCCGCGCACACCCAAGTGGAACGCACCACCTCCGAAGGTGGAGCCCACTGCTGGCTCGTGCTATGCTTCGACACGTTCAGAGCCCGGTCGAGGCGGCACTTTTCGAGCTCCTGGGCTTCACATCCATGGCATCCAACGAAGAATCCAAGTCGCAACCCGACGAATACGGCGTGTCTTCCGTCTCCGTGCTCAAAGGCCTGGAGGCGGTGCGCAAACGGCCGGGCATGTACATCGGAGATACGAGCGACGGCTCGGCCCTCCACAAAATGGTGTATGAGGTCGTCGACAATTCCATCGACGAATCGCTCGCTGGATTTTGCGATCGTGTAGAGGTCACGATTCACGCCGACGGGTCGGTTTCCGTGGAGGACAACGGGCGTGGCGTGCCTACCGGCGCCATGGAACACGACGGCCAGCAGGTCGATGCTGCCATCGTGATCATGACGGTGCTCCACTCGGGCAGCAAGTTCGACGGCCGCAGCTACAAGGTCTCGGGCGGCTTGCATGGCGTGGGCGTCTCCGTCGTCAACGCGCTGAGCGATTGGCTCAAGCTCGAGATTTGGCGCGATGGCAAGGCGCATCGTTGCCGGTTCGAGCGCGGCGTCGCCATGGGCGACGTGGAGGTCACGGGTTCCAGCGAAAAGCGCGGCACACGGGTCACCTTTCACCCGGATCCGTTGATCTTCACGCAGACGGACGTCGATTTCGAGATCCTCTCGCAGAGGTTCCGCGAGCTCAGCTATCTCAATCAGGGCGTGACCATCGAGCTCAAAGATGCTCGGGACGGCCGCGAGAAGACCTTCGATGGCGAGGGCGGCATTGCGAGCTTCGTCAAGCTCCTCACCCAGAACAAGACCCCCATCGGAGACCTCATCTTCTTCTCCAAGCAGATCGAGTTCGACTACGAGAGCCGCCAAGAGGAGATGGGTCTGCAGCTCGCGCTGCAATGGACCGACACGTTCCAAGAGAACATCTTGTGCTTCACGAACAATATCGCGAATCGTGATGGTGGCACCCACCTCACGGGGTTGCGTACGGCGCTCACCAAGGTGGTGAACGGCTACGCGACGGAGCACAACCTCCTCAAGCAGCACAAGGGCACGCTTTCGGGCGAGGACGTTCGCGAGGGCCTCGTCGCCATCATCTCGATCCAGCACCCGGATCCCAAGTTCAGCTCGCAGATCAAGGACAAGCTCGTCTCTGGTGAGGTCACCGCGCTCGTTTCGGGCGCCGTGAACGACGAGCTCGGCCGATTCTTCGAAGAGACGCCCAAAGCGGCCAAACTCGTCGTCGAGCGCGCAATCCTCTCGGCGCGCGCCCGCGCGGCCGCTCGGAAGGCCCGCGAGACGATCACCCGCAAGGGCGTTCTGGACGGCCTCTCGCTCCCCGGCAAGCTCGCGGACTGCCAGGAACGCGACCCCCAGAATGCGGAGCTCTTCCTCGTCGAGGGTGACAGCGCAGGAGGCAGCGCCAAACAAGGGCGCGACCGCGTCACTCAGGCGATCCTCCCGCTGCGTGGCAAGATTCTCAACGTGGAGAAGGCGCGGCTCGACAAAATGCTCTCGAGCCAGGAGATCGTCACGCTCATCACCGCGCTCGGTACGGGCGTGAGCGATGCCTATGATATCAACAAGCTCCGATATCATCGCATCGTGATCATGACGGACGCGGACGTCGATGGTTCACACATTCGCACGCTGCTGCTCACGTTCTTCTATCGGCATTTCCCCGATATCATCGAGCGCGGGCACCTCTACATCGCGCAGCCGCCCCTCTACAAGGTCCGCGCCGGAAAGCGCGACGTCTACCTCAAGAACGAGGCGGCGCTCGACCGCTACGTCATCGACAATGCCATCGAGAACCTGGAGCTCTTCGTCGGAGAGCACGAGGTCAGCCGTGACGTCTTGCGAGAGCTCGCGTCTCGGTCGCTGCGCTACCGCGATATCGTGAATGCGTTGGCCCGAGATCATCGCTCCGCAATCGTCGAGTCTCTCGTCGATCTGCTCGAGCGCGACGGCCTCGATGCGGCCACTGCCAGTTTCGAAGATCGAGCCAAGCTCGCTGAACTCGCGGCCGTGATCGTGGCGGGCGCGGAGACGAGCTTGCCCAGGGCCAAGATCCGCACTGAGATCACGGAAGACGAAGACGACAAGGCGCTGTTCCAAATCGTCCTCGCCGTGACCGAAGATGGTGTGACCGTCCGGGAGTCCATCGACCGTTCGCTCGTGGAGTCGCCGGAGGTCGCCGAGCTCGTCTCGGTCCGGAAATACGCGGCCGGCCTGGGCGGGCAGGAGTTCACCCTGCGAAAGGGCGAACTCGAGCTCGTGAAGACACAGCGGCTGCCGGCCCTTGTGACGCACATGGGCGAGGTCGGTCGCAGTGGGCTCAACATCCAGCGCTACAAGGGTCTGGGCGAAATGAACCCCGAGCAGCTCTGGGAGACGACGATGGATCCGGCCCATCGAGCCCTGCTCCAGGTCCGCGTGGGTGACAGCTTCGAGGCCGACAACATTTTTACGGTCTTGATGGGCGACGAGGTCGAACCGCGGCGCGATTTCATCACGACCAACGCCCTCAACGCCCGCAATCTGGACATCTGAGGCGGAATCGCCCGTGCTGGAGGGGGGCGGTGGCTACGCCGTGCTCCTCTTCGTGACCCGGGGGCGCGCTGCGACCCAGGATCGCGCACGAAAGCACGCGTGCCGTCAGTCGGAATGCCGGGTGCATCTCTCGTTCCTCGAAATGAACGACGACCGGCAAACGCGCGACGACTCGACCTCATGCCCGCGGTGTGAAACGCGCAAACCCTTGTCCCTGTGCTCAGAGCGCTGTTTGCCTCAAGGCCAATCCCGTAATGCCGATGACAAGATCGAGTTGAAGATGCGATACCTTCGAGTCTGTCTTGGCAATGAGTCCGGTGACCCTGGCATGACCCTCTATGAGGTCGACAACTCCGGGTGGGTTCACCGCCAAGTGCAGCTCTCCGCGGAGGGCACCCGCTTCGCGCCGGAAGACATCCTCATGTGCAGCCCCGTCAATACTTCGGCGATGGTGGATCATCCCGCCACCGAAGAGATTGGTGTGGAGGAGTTCGAGCTCCTTTGGCACGAACTCAGCGAGAGCCGTTCGTTTCTGAGCCGCATCCCCGATCCGACCCTTCCGTGGAGCGGATACCTGGAGCATGGCCGGCGTCGATACGCGGTTCGGTGGCTTCCCGCCCAGCGTGCCCCTCAAGGCTGGTCGCGCATCCCAGGTTTTGGCTGTCTCTTCGTCGAAGGTGGGCCCACGGAAGCGCGGTCTGCCTGCGCAGCGGTGTTCGTCGACCGCCCGCTCTCGTGGGTGGCCCCGGCCATGGCGGCCTGAGCCCCAAGCCCGGCCCCAAGCCCGCGGCCCCAAGCCCGGCCCCAAGCCCGGCCCTGGCGGCCTGAGCCTGAGCCTGAGCCTGAGCCTGAGCCCTAGGCAAACAAGGCGTCGAGTTCCGTCGCGACGACGTCTTCGTCCTTGCCCTTGGCCAGCGCGAGCTCCTGCACCAGGAACGACCGCGCCGTGTCGAGCATCTTCCGTTCGCCGAACGACAGCTCCTTGTCGCCTCGCAGCAGGCACAAGTCGCGGAGGACGCTGGCGATCTCGACCAGCGAGCCGGTGTTGATCTTCTCCATATACTCGCGGTAACGGCGGTTCCACGTGGCCGTGGAAATCTTCCCACCCCGGTGGCGCAACACGTCGTACACCGCAGCGACCTCTTCGTCCCCGACCAACTTCCGAAGGCCTACCGATGCCGCGTTCTGCTTGGGCACCATGACCTTCATGTTGTTCTCGAGCACCCGAAGGACGTAGAACTCCATCGTGGCGCCAGAAATCTCGCGCTTTTCGAGGCCAGTAATCTCGGCCACGCCGTGACCAGGATAAACCGTTTTGTCGCCTACAGCGAAGGAGTTGTCGGCCATAGACTGGTTGCTCCTTGGGGGGACCGGACTTTGCGTGCAAACCGCCACACTACCGGCAACGTAGGCCGCGTATAGTTAGCAGCCGGGCTCAAACGAGTCAACGCGTGCTCGCAGTGATCTGCTGCGGCGTGCCCGTGGAGTGTGCGTGATGCGCAGCGCAGTTGTTTGAACGATTTCAAGGCTTTCCCCAATCGGACACCGCGCATCGGAAAGTCTACCACACTTCGGTACATGTCGTACAGATCAATGCAAGGGTGGAGAAGATGCTCCGTTCATTCTAGCGTTGGAAGCCCCGTCGCGCGAGTGATCCCCTACACGCACCCACGCAGCTCGCGCAGTCCGCTCGGAAGCTCGCTCGCCCGGCGCTATGCTGGTCGCGAAATGAGCCCGCAGAAGCCCCTGCTTGCGCTCTCGAGCCTTCTCGCGTGCTCGACGCCAAACGCACCGCACGACCTGGAACGCCGCTTTCTCCCGCTGCTCGAGCCGGAGGAACGCGAGCGCGTAGAGGCCCGCGCACCGGGCACTGCCCAACGCGAAGTATTGATGACGACCGAGAAATGGAAACGTTGGTCATTTCTTCCCGAGGCGGACCGCAACGCCGCCGCGCGCGGCGATGTCCGCTTGGGAATGCAAGAGCTCGCGGTCCTCGTCGCGTGGGGCAAACCGGCGCGGAGGACTCCTGACGAGCGTTTGGACGGGACCGTCGAAGTGCTGACGTACATTCGGTGCGCGTCGGGCCTCAAACGCGGACGATTCGTCCACACGCACGCGCAGTGCGACGGCCGTTCGGACACGCGAGAACTCGCGCTCCGCGACGGCCTCGTCGTCGACCTCTCACTCACACGTTGAGCGCACCGTCGGTCGCGAGCAGCTCGACGATCGTGGCGACGGGAAAGCCCGTGGCGCCCACCGTGTGGATCCCGTGCGGTTTGCTGCTCATCGAGGGGCCGGCGATGTCCACGTGGAGCCACCGCCGACCGCTGGTGAACTCGCTCAGGAACAGGCCGGCCGTGAGTGCACCGCCCCACCGCTCGCCGGTGTTGCGCATGTCCGCGACCTTGCTCTTGAGCTGCTCCTTGAGGTCCTTGGGCAAGGGCAGGCGCCACATCGGGTCGCCGCATCGATCGGACGCGGCCAGCCAATCGACGGCCAAACGCTCGTCGTCCGTCATGACCCCGGCGATCCTCGGTCCGAGCGCGACCATGCACGCCCCGGTCAGCGTCGCGAAGTCGACCATCACGTCCGGCTCGAGCTGCGAGGCATAGACGAGCGCATCTGCCAGCGTCAAACGACCCTCGGCATCGGTATTGTTGATCTCGACGGTCTTCCCGTTCGAGGCCGTGAGCACGTCGCCCAAGCGATAGGCGTGGGGGCCAATCATGTTCTCCGTAGCGGCGACGATGACATCGAGTCGCCACGGGACTCCGAGCCGCACCAATGCGCGGAAGCTCGCGAGCACCGCCGCAGCGCCGCACATGTCCATTTTCATGTCCATCATGCCGTCGCTCGGCTTCAACGAATAACCACCGGAGTCGAACGTGACACCTTTGCCGACGAGCGCGACCCGACCTTTCGCTCTCCCTGCGGGCTCGTAGCTCAGGTGGATGAACTTCGGTGGTTCACCGCTTCCTTTGGCCACGCCCAGAAAGCACCCCATCTTGCGCTCCGCACATTGGTCCCGATCGAGCACGACGAGCGAGACATCGTGGTCGGGGCGAAGTTCGTCCACCATGGTCTGGGCCTCGCGGGCGAGGAAGGTGGGTGTCACGAGTTCCGCGGGACCATTGCCGTAGTCGCGCGCCTTCGCGATCGCCTCGGCGATGACCTGGCCGCGGGCCAGACCCTCGGCGCCCGCGGGATCGGCCGCGCAAACGGTCACGGACTTCATGACCTTCGGCTTGGTCTCCGACAGGTAGAGCTCGTAGGCGTACGTACCGAGCTCCAGCCCTTGGGCAACGAGCGCTCCAAGCGCAGGTCCTTCGACGCCGAGCGCGAGACCGGTTTGCCGCAGGTCGACGACGAGGTGCTCCATGCCCGCTGCCTCGGCGAGCCGAACGGCGTCGTGGGTGAGGCGGAGGATCTCGTCCGGCCGCGTGAGGCCGGCGCCGATCCCCACGAAGAACACGGGTTGGAGGTCGTTCCCAAGCTCCCGATGAACGGTGAAGGTTTCGCCCCACTTGCCTTTGAAGGCCGCGACTTCGAGCCCTCGACGTACCGCGCGGCCGAAGCGCGCATCGATGGCGTCCGCCGAGAAACTGGAGGGAAGTGGGATGAGCGTTGCCCGGGGAGCCCCTGCGTGGGGCTCGTCTGTCGTCCATTCGATCCGCAGCATGTGCCGCCTTTCGTTCCCGGTTCTGAGTGACCGGGCTTGCCGCTTGGTCGGCCGACCCTATGAGCCAAGGGAAGGAAGAGTAGCGCAGAGCCCGGTATCGTGCGGGGCGCCGGGGCGGTTCAGATCGCCCAGGAGGGCGTCGCTTGCGCGAAAGATCCTATCTCTGAACTATAACTCCCCATCACGATCACTCACCTTCGTCTAATTGGGTGACAAAGATAGTAAATTGTCATTGACTCGCGCGATCCACGACTGTACGGTCCCGTTACCGTTGCCCTTTGAAGGAGGGACCCACTCATGATGGAAGCCGAAGAGCCGGCCGAGCCGGCCAACAAGAAAGCCTCGAAAAAGCGCCGCAAGAAGGCGGCCAAGAAGAAGACCGTGAAGAAGGCTGGCAAGAAGAAGGCGGCCAAAAAGGCCCCCGCCGCCAAGAAAGCCGCCAAAAAGGCTGGCAAGAAGAAGGCGGCCAAGAAGAAGACCGTGAAGAAAGCCGCCAAAAAGGCCGGCAAGAAGAAAGCCGGCAAGAAAAAGGCCGGCAAGAAGAAAGCCGGCAAGAAGAAAGCCGGCAAGAAGAAGGTCGCGCGGAAGCCCAAGGCGGAATAAGCGCCTCACGGTGCGCCGCCTAGCGACGCTCCGTGCGCATGCGACCTGGTGCCCCGCCAATGGGGCGGCTCCGACTCCCGGAGTCGCGTCGTGGGCGGGGCACTCGCAATTCCTGGGTACCACCGCGAGGGGCTCCACGACCTGACCCGCGAGCCAAGCCGCGAAGTGGCGGGACACACGCAGTTCTGAGCGCGTCCGCGAGAGCTTGGAGTTCGCGATCCGGCGTACTACGGGTCGTCGGCGTCCGACTCGAGTTCGTGGGCGACGGCCTGGAGGTTTTGAACCGCACGCGCGCCCGCGAAGACGAAGCGCGCGTCGGGCACGGCCTCCGCGTGTTCGAGGATGGCGTCGATCTGATCGGCGGAGAGTCTGGGCCTCCGGCCCATCGCGTCGACGCGGATCCATGCGTCCCGACGGACGAGGACGGATGCGTCCTCGGAGTTGCGGACCGGACGTCCGCCGTGGAACCCACGCGCGATGATCTCGATGCCCAGGGTTTCGGCGAAGCGGCTCGCTTCGTCGGGCTCCCACAAACCCTCGGGTTCCCACAGGACGCCGATGTCCTCCGCTTTGCGGGCGGCGACGAATCGCTGGATCCTCTGGCGCCCCAGCGCTCCGGGGGCCACGCCCGAGGGCGTGCGCAGGACGACTCGCGTGGCCCCGATCGCCTGATAGCACTGGCGCGCGCTCTCCCACGCTTGCGCGACTTCGGGGGTTTCTTGCAGATGTCCGAACGCGTAGGCGTTCCCCGAAAGGCTGCGGGTGGCGCTGCCGCGCAGTCCGTCGTCGGTCCCGTGACTGACGAGGTGCCACACATAGGGAAGCATCGTCGCGGATGGGAACTTCCTGCGGATCTGTGCGCCCCAGCGCTTGGCAGGTCCGGCGCGCGGTGGATCGAAGAGTGTGCGTTCCAACAGGACGACGTGTGCCTCCGGAATGGTTTCCTTGAGGCGAAGGCCGTTGGTCTCGTTGAGCAGGAGTCCGAGGGTGACCATGGAGTGGACCGAACCGAGGTGGCTCGGCGAAGGCGAATACTGCGCTCAGTCCTCCCGATGAGCAACCCGGCCCTAGCGCGCTGACCAGTTTGATTCCCGGGCTGATGCGCGCCTGGAGCCGTCTGTCGCGGCGCAGGTCTACTCGTCGTCCACGGAGTCGGGGCGGTACCGGGGAATCCACACGGTGACGACCGTGCCTCGTTCGGCGCGCTTCTCCAACGTGACCCGCCCTCGCAAGTTGCGGACGATGTCGTGGACCACCGGCAGGCCGAGGCCCGTTCCGCCGGACCCTTTGGTGGTGAAGAAGGGTTCGAACACGCGGGCGCGCAAGTGATCGGGAATCCCAGCGCCTGTGTCCTCGACCAGCAGCACCCCGAACGAGCCGTCGTAGCGTGTGCTGATCCCGATGGAACCCCGCTCACCGCCACCGCCGTCGCCAAGCGCGTCGATCGCGTTGGTGATGAGATTGAGCGCGATCTGGTGGATCTCGTCCTTGTCGGCGTGGACCACGACGTCGCCTTCGTCGTTGTCGAAGCTCAGCTTGATCCGCCGCAGCTTCCCGGCGCGCCGCAGCAGCACGAGGATGCTCTCCACGCGTTCCTTGAGGATCACCGCGCCGCGTGTGCGCAGGCGAGGCTTGAGCGGCTCCAAGATCTGCTCCACGTGCTCGTGCACACGCCGTACGCTCTCGCGCATGATCTTGATCATCCCGGACTCCACCGGATCGCTGCCGCCGCGTTCGATCATCGAGAGGTAGCCGATGAGCGGTCCGAGCTCGTTCTTGATCTCGTGCGCCGCGCTCCCGGCGAGCAGCCCAATCGTGGCCAACCGGTCCGCCTGTTGCAGCTGGCGGCTGAGGTCCTCGTACGCCGTCTCGTAGTAGAGCAGCGCAATCACGTACCGCGTGCGCTCCTCGTCGGCGGTCACCGTGGGCGTCTCACACACCGAGAGGCTCATCTTGGCCGGTAGCCGGCGGCCCCGAGCGGCGCGGACGGTGACCTCGCCCCGCCAATGACCTTGATTGGGCGGTGCGGCTGCCAGCGCGATGATCCGGTTGCGGATGTCCCCTTCGGTGGGGTGGCGATCGAACAGGTCGCTCACGCTGACATCGAAAAGCTCGTAGAGCGGCTTCCCAGCCAACGCGACGAAGCTTTCGCTCGCGTCGACGAGGTGCCCGTCCGCGTCGAGTACGAGGATGCCCTCCACCGCGCGGTTGTAGAGCACCGAAAGCAGCATGGCGGTCCGCTGGTGGCGGATCGCGAGCTGGCGGTGCTCTTCCTTGAGGCGCTCTTGCTCGTGCTGTTGGATCGCCGAGGCGCGACGCTTTTCGATCGCGCGTCCGACCGTGTCGCGCAGCTGACGGAGCGGCACTGGCTTGGTGAGGTAGTCGAACGCGTGCTCGCGCACGGCCTCGGCCGCCGCCTCTACGCTTTGATGGGCGGTGATGATGATGACGGGGACTTGCGGATCGCGATCTTCGAGCCGGCGCAGGAGCTCGAGCCCCGTACCCCCGGGCATCAGCAAATCGGTCACCACCACGTCGATGGGATTGGCATCGAAGGCGGGCAGCGCTTCATCGATGGAGCGCGCCGGGACCACGTTGTAGTGCTCCTTGCGCAGCGACATCTCCAAGGCCGTGCGCACGAGATCGTCGTCCTCGACCAGGAGCACCGTGCCACCGTTCGCGGTCTCTTTGGATCTCATGACGGCCCATCCACGGTCGGCGATGTCCCTCCGCTCACTGAGCGTACTTCGAGAGTTCGTCGGGCACGACCGCGGGAATGTCGAGCATGACGCAGTCTTCCGTGACTTGGAGCGTGCCTCCGAGATCCGTGATGATGGCCCCGGCCCGCGCCGCATAGGATTGGGCCAGCTCCAACGGTTCCGTATGGTTGTCGCTGTCGCTCGCTTCGCTCGCTATCCGCAGCGAGCAACGGCCGGGTGCGGTGCCGGAGATCCGCAGACTCAGTTTGTTGCGGACCGCGGACGCCTCCGCGGCGGCCGAAAGGTAGCCGAGCCAAATCGTGAGCAGCGCAAACTCGAAGCCGCGGGCGACGCAGCGGCCCCCGAGGTTGCCGAGGTCGAGGTCGACGCTCGTGTTGTGGCGATCGAAGCGGCGAACGAGCAGCTTGTTGGCACGATCGACGACATCGGCGAGCGCCGAGAAGCCCTCGGTGTGTCGGCTCAAGCCTCCGAGTCCCTGGAGGATCGCACGCATCCGCTGCGCGGCCTCGAGGCACTGCTCCGCACGGATCTGATCGTCGCTGCCCTCGGCGACGTCATCGAGCCCGAGCTCGCACAACACCGTGATGCTCTGCAAGGGGTTGCTGAGATCGTGGGTGAAGATCGCGATGAGCTCGAGCAACGCATCGCGCTCCGCGGCTGCGCGTTGCGTTGCTACGTTTCCGGTCGCACGATCGTCAGCCACGGAGAAAACCCCGTGGACCGCGGTTTCTGCGGGAGTAGATCAGCATTGCCCGTGGGGCCTTCCAGTTCACGCCCTAGAAGCATATCACTCGGAGCTCATGGGCAGCCGCCGCGTCCGTCAGCACGTCAATCCACTCGGCTTGCGATTTCTTGTCCCGAGAGCCCACAGAATCACTGTTCCGTCCCAACTTGGGCCGATTCGCGGCGTCGACGTGGAGCTCGGCTGCGCCGACGCGAAGTTTTGCTTCGAGCTGGCGCGGCACCATCCCGACCGGTTCGTAGTGGGCCTCGAGATCCGGGAGAAGCTCGTCGCGGCCAACATCGAGCTGGCGCGGCGGGAAGGGCTAGAGAACGTCGCTTTCGGCTACGTGAACGTGAACGTGGACCTCGACCGGGTGTTCGCCCCGCGGACGGTCGACAGCTTCCACGTGTTGTTCCCCGATCCGTGGTTCAAAGCGCGACATCAGAAGCGCCGGGTCATGGACAGCGGCCTCCTGTCCGTACTGGCGGAGCAGCTGCGGCCGGGGGGGGAGCTCCACTTCGCGAGCGACATCTTCGACCTCGCGATGGAGGCCATGGCCGAGCTCGAGGCCCCCGAAGCCGCCGCGATGGGGTTCCACAACCTGCTCAGGCCGTGGTCCTTCTGGCGCGGCAATCCGTTCTCCGCGTCTTCGCGACGAGAGGACACCACGCTGCGGCGTGGTCAACGGGTGTGGCGACTCCGCTACCGGTACGAGGGAAGCCCGGGATAGTCCGCGAGCGCCTCGCAATGGGGATACCGCCCCCATGCCTCGTCGCCGTCCGTGCCGCGGAGCACGAGCGCTTCCACACAGGCACAGAAGCTCGTCGCCGCCGACATGGCGGGGTCCCCCGTGCAGCGCGCGGCCTGGGTGACCACGGCCCAGTGATGGAAGGGGCCCACGCAATCCAAGGCGGGGCGCTCGGCAGCCGCCGCACACTGGCAGAGGTTCGCGCGCAGCGGCGAGGCATCGGGTGAGGCACACAGTTCCGCGATGGTTGCGTCCTGACGATCGAGCCGAGCGTCGAACGAGGACGCACCACCGAGCAACGCACCGACCAAGCGGGGTAACAACGCGACGAAAACGCCCGTCACGGGGATCGCCAACGCGGTACCCCACAAGAGGCCGCGCCAGCGGGGTCGCCTTGGATCGTCCAAATCCGCGAGCGTCGGCACTCCGGCATGGTTAGCATGCACCCGCGGATCGAGGAGCCGCCTGTGGCATCATGGTCCCGATGGCGCCCCGCCCCGCGTTCCAAGGTCGTTGGTGCTGCGTTGTCCTGACGCTATCGCTGACGTTGGGACCCAACGTCGCCATCGCCGAGCCGGGGCCCACGGCGATACCGGCTCCGGACGAGGCCCCGCCCGCGGAAGGTCCGGCTCCCGAAGCCCAATCACCCGAGTCGCCCAGCCGAGCGCCGACGGAGGACCCCGCGACACCCACGGGCGGGGAGGGCTCGGCCCCCGAAGCCCAATCACCGGAGCCAACTCGCCAAACGCCGACAGAGGACCCCGCGACACCCACGGACGGTGGAGCGGGTCCGTCAGAGGCCGAAGCCGGCGCGGCACCGGGCCAAGAGCAGGGCGCGGCACCGGGCCAGGAACAAGGCGCGACGCCGGGCCAGGAACAAGGCGCAACGCCGGGCCAGGAACAAGGCGCAACGCCGGAGGGACAGCCCGCCGACGCGGATGCGAGCGCCCACGAAGGTTCCGCCCAAGACACCACGCCCGCCACCGCGGGCCTCGAGCCCAAAGTCGAAGTCCCGCCGGAGCCGCGGATCGCGGGTCGTTCGCGCACCGGCAAGGGCATGCTCATCGCGGGTGGGACCGTGCTCGGGGCAGGACTCGCCCTCACGATCACCTTCGGCGCGATGACGCGGGGCTGCAGGCTCGACGGTCCACTCGAGTGCAAATACGCGGCCCAAGACACCTTGCTCATCCCGCTCGGTGTCACCGTGATGGTCGCAGGTGCCATGGTGCTCGCGGTGGGGGCGGGGTACTTCGTGCAGTACCGACGCTGGCAGCGAGCGGTGGCCGTGGCGGGCCGAGGCATCGTGGTACCCACGGTGGCCCGAGATGCCGCGGGCGTGAGCTACGTGGCGCGCTTCTGAGGGGCGTTCGCAGGCCGGCGACGCGACCTGTACGATCCCGACATGGAACGCCTCGTCCTCTACGGCTCCCCAACCTCTCCCTACGTCAGGCGCGTCCGGGTCGTTGCCCACGAGCTCTCGCTCTCCCTCGACGTGGTGGACACGCGCACGCCCGAAGGTGACGCGCGCCTTCGAGAAGTGACCCCGCTCTGGAAGATCCCGGTGCTCCAGACCGAAGGCGGCGAGGACTACTTGGATTCGCACTCCGCTACCGAGTTCTTGCTGCGCCGATTCGGACCGCAGCCGCTGCGGAGCTTCGACGCGAGCTCGACGCGCGATCGAAACCTCATCACCGTGATCGACGGCGCGATCGATGCCCTCATCAACGTGATGTACGTGGGCCGCGACGGGGTCGCGCCCGAGAGCAGCGCCTACCTGCTCAAGCAGCGCCAACGCGCGGCCTCGGCGATGGCGTGGCTCGAGCGAGCGTGCGGCGATTCCGGGTTTGGTCGCGGATTTGGCCTGCCGGAGGTCGCGCTGGTGACGACCGCGGGATGGATGTCGTTTCGAGGAACCTATTCGATCGACGACCACCCGCGGCTCGCGAAGCTCGTGGCCGAGCTCGGATCACGCGACAGCTTCCGCCGGACGGCACCCTCGGAAGTCTTCACACCGTGAGCTCGGCGGGCTCTCAGCGCGTCTTGTAGCGGGCCCAGCACGAGGGGCAACGCCACACGGGCATCCGCTTCCCATCGATGTTCTCGAACACCAGACGCCACCCATGCTGAGAGCTGATGAGTGTGTAAGGAGTCTCAGTCGCCGGCGGGATCTTGGTGCAATCCACGCAGGCACGATCGGAGATGGGGTCGATTCGCTTGCTCGGTTCCATGGCCGGAATCGCGGGGGTCCGCACGGAGTCCATCGGCGGCACGATGGGCCGACTTGAGTTGGGGGCGCGCAAGGACGTAGTTCCGGTGTAGATTCACCGGCGTGAGGCGGAACGTCCTCCGCGCCGCCCTCCGGCGGCTGGTGCCCGGCGGGCTCGTCCTCGTCTTGGTGGCGAGTGTCGCGACATGCTCCCGCGGAGCCGCGACGGGCCCAGCTTCGTCTTCGCCCCCCGCGCCGCGCTCCAAACCCACCCCGGCGGCTCCCTCACCTGTCCGGTCCGCGCCTCGGCCACCGCCGCTCACCATCGAAGACGAATACCTCGAACGCGCGTGTCGCGTTCAGCCGTTCGTCGAGGACGCCGCCAAGGCACACGATGTCGCACCCAACCTCCTCAACGCCCTCATTTGGTTGGAGAGCAAGTTCGACCCGCGCGCCCACAACCGTTCCGGCGCTCGCGGGCTGATGCAGCTCATGCCCAAGACCTCTCAGGCGATGGCCAAAGCGCTTGGCCGGCCAAACCGCCCCTACGATCCCGAGTTCAGCGTGCACGCGGGCGCCCATCTGCTCTCCCTGCTGCTCCGAAAGTTCGATGGCGACGAACGCCTCGCGTTGTTCGGGTACGCGCGCGGCTCGGGGAGCGTTCGCGCATGGCAAGCCAAGAAGCAGCCCCTCCCCGAGGGCGTCCGCACCTTCATCGAGAAGGTGGAGCGCGGCCGCGAGACGTTCTCACTCCTTGGGTTCCCCCACGCTGCGGCGTGCGGCAAATCTTGAGGTCGCAAGGTGGAGTCCGGCCCAAACTCTGCGACGTTCAGCCCGGCTGCGGCGGCCTGGTTCGACGAGACATTTCCAGGTCCCACGGAGGTCCAGCGGCGCGGGTGGGGTCCCATTGCCGGCGGGAGGCACAGCTTGCTCATCGCGCCCACCGGCAGCGGCAAGACCCTCGCGGCGTTCCTTTGGTGCATCGACCGGCTCGCGCAGCGTCCGTTGGCGCAGCGCCAGGGGATCGCGGTCCTGTACATCTCTCCGCTCAAGGCCCTTGCCTACGACGTGGAGCGCAACCTCGCCGGACCGCTGGCGGGCATCGGTCGCACCGCCGAGCGCACCGGGGTGGCGTTCGAGCGTCCGATCATCGGCATGCGTACCGGGGATACGCCGGCGCGCGAGCGTCAGCGCATGCTGCGGGAACCGCCGGACATCCTCGTCACGACGCCCGAGTCGCTCTACCTCATGTTGACCACGCAAGCGCGAGAGATCCTCGCGCACGTGGAGACCGTGATCGTGGACGAAGTCCACGCCCTGGCGCCGAGCAAGCGCGGAGCCCATCTGGCGCTGTCCCTAGAGCGCCTCAGCCGCGCCTGCAAACAGGATCCCCAGCGTATCGGGCTCAGCGCGACGGCCACGCCGCTCGATGAGGTCGCCCGCTTCCTCGGGGGTCGCCGCGAAGTCGAGATCGTGGATTGCAGCGCTCGTCCGGCGATCGATCTCGAGATCGTGGTGCCCGTGCGCGACATGACGCGACCCGCCGCGTCCGCCGTGGAGACGGTCAGCGGCGGCTTCGTGGACAACAGCATCTGGCCCGCCGTGTACCCGCGCCTGTTGGAGCTGATTGCGGCCCACCGCAGCACGATCATCTTCGTGAACTCGCGCGGGCTGTGCGAACGCCTCTCGCAGCGCCTCAACGAGATTGCAGGCGACGAGGAGCTGGTGCGCGCGCACCATGGGAGTGTGGCCCGCGAGCAGCGCGAGGTCATCGAGGAGATGCTGAAGTCGGGATCGATCAAAGCGATCGTCGCCACGAGTTCGCTCGAGCTCGGCATCGACATGGGCGCCGTCGATCTCGTCGTGATGGTCGAATCCCCAGGCGCCGTGGCGCGCGGCCTCCAGCGCGTGGGTCGGGCGGGCCACGGCGTCGGCGAGACCAGCCGCGGGCGTATGTTTCCCAAGCATCGCGGGGACCTCTTGGAGTGCGCCGTCGTGGCGCGACGGATGCGGGACGGTCGGATCGAGAGCCTCGCGGTCCCGCAGAACCCGCTCGATGTGCTCGCGCAACAGATCGTCTCGATGTGCGCCGTGGAAGACTGGCAGGTGGACGCCCTCAAAGCGGTGGTGCGGAGTGCCGCGAACTACCGCACCCTGCCCGACGATGCGCTCACGGCCGTGCTGGACATGCTGTCGGGGCGCTATCCCTCGCACGCGTTCGCCGATCTGCGCCCGCGCCTGACCTGGGACCGCGACACCGACCTCCTGTCCGCCCGCCGCGGCGCGAGCCAGGCGGCCATCTTCAATGGTGGCACGATCCCGGATCGCGGCACCTACGGCGTCTACGCCGGCCCGCAAGGCCCGCGCGTGGGCGAGCTCGACGAGGAGATGGTGCACGAGACGGTGGCCGGGCAGAACATCCAGCTCGGCGCGACCTCGTGGCGGGTGGATCAGATCACGCGCGACCGCGTCATCGTCTCGCCGGCCCCGGGCGAGACGGGACGTCTGCCGTTTTGGCGCGGCGATGGCCCCGGCAGACCCGCGGAGCTCGGCTTTGCGCTGGGGCAGTTCACGCGCACGATCGTCTCGCGACCGCGGGACGAGGCGCTCACGGAGCTTCGGTCCGACTACGGCCTCGACGCGTGGGCGGCGGAGAACCTGCTCGCCTACCTCGAGGAGCAACGTCAGCAGACGGGCACGCTGCCGACCGATCGCGCGATCACCATCGAGCGGTTCCGCGACGAACTCGGGGATTGGCGGATCTGCGTCTTGTCGCCGTTCGGTGCGCGGGTGCACGCCCCGTGGGCGCTCGCGGCCCAGGCCCAGCTCGAGGCCCAGCTCGGCGCCGAGGCGCAGGTGCTCTGGAGCGACGATGGGATCGTGTTCCGCCTCGTCGAGGTGGACGAGTTGCCCTCGCTCGACTTCCTGTTGCCGGATCCCGCAGACGTCGAAGACCGCCTCGTCGATCAGCTCGCGAACAGTGCGTTGTTCGCCGGGCAGTTCCGGGAGAACGCCGCGCGGGCGCTGCTACTCCCACGCCAGCGCGCGAACGCCCGCACGCCGCTCTGGCAGCAGCGGCTCAAGTCGCAGCAGTTGCTGGCGGTCGCGCGCGAGTTTCCCTCATTTCCGATCATCATCGAGACGTACCGCTCGTGTCTGCGGGACGTGTTCGATCTCGATGCGTTGCGACGCGTCCTCGGTGGGATCCAAGCGCGGGAGATCCGGGTGGAGCACGTCGAGACGCCTTCGGCCTCGGCGTTCGCGCGTTCGCTCGTGTTCGCCTACGTCGCGGCGTACCTCTACGAGGGCGATGCTCCGCTGGCGGAGCGGAAGGCACAGGCGCTCGCGCTCGATCGCAAGCTGCTCGCGGAGCTCCTCGGCCAAGAGGAGCTCCGCGAGTTGCTCGACGCGGAGGTGATCGCGGAGCTCGAGGCGGAGCTCCAAGGTCGGGCCGAGGGGTACCAAGCAGAGCACGTCGATGCGTTGCACGATCTCCTGCGCAGGATCGGTTGCGTGAGCGAGGCGGAGCTCGCGGCCCGTGCGACCCCCGTGGACCAAGCCTCCGTATGGACGCAGGCGCTCTTGGAGGCTCGCAGGGTGCTCCGCCTGGCCGTGGCGGGCGAAGAACGCCTCCTCGCCATCGAGGATGCCGGGCTCTACCGCGATGCGTTGGGCTGTGCCCCGCCGCTTGGGACCCCGCGGGCATTCCTCGAGCCGGTGCCGCGTCCGCTCGAGGTGCTCCTCCACCGTTATGCGCGGACGCACGGACCCTTCTGCACCCGCGATGTGGAGCAGCGCTTCGGGCTCTCCCGCGGCCGTTGCGAGGAGGTCTTGGGAGAGCTCGAGCGCGAGCACAAGGTCGTGCAAGGCGAGTTTCGTCCGGGGCACACGCAGCGCGAATGGTGTGATCCGGAGGTCCTCCGCCGCATCAAACGGAGGACGCTCGCGCGCCTGCGAGGGCAGATCGCCCCCGTCGAAGCGGAGGTGCTCGTCCGATTCTTGCCCGCATGGCATGGCCTCGCGGATCCCGCCATGCGACCGGGTCGCCTCGAGGAGGCCATCGTCCAACTCGAAGGCTTACCGCTCTCCTTCCGCGAGCTCGAGTCGGTGCTCCTCCCTGCCCGTGTCCCCAACTTTCGCCCACATCGGCTCGATGAGCTCGGGGCCTCCGGGTGGGTCGTATGGGTCGGGTGTGGGGCGCTCGGGAAGAACGACGGACGCGTGGCCCTCTATCGCCGCGATCGCATCGCCGCGCTGCGCGAATCACCGGCGACGGAGAGCGACGGGCACGACGAGGTGCACAAGGCCATCCTCGCGCACCTGCAGCGCCGCGGCGCGAGCTTCTTCGCCGAGATCGAGGCCGCGTGTGGCGGTGCGGCGACGGTACGCGAGGTCCGCGAGGCGCTTTGGGATCTCGTTTGGGAGGGTCTGGTCACCAACGACACGTTCGTGGCGTTGCGCGCGTTCGGCCGCGACGCCCCCGCGAAGGCTTCCCGCCGGGCCGCACTCTCGGGGGCGGCTGCGGGTCGTTGGTCGCCGGTCGGCGATCTCTTTGCCCACGCGCCGCCACCCACGGAACGTGCCGTCACGCGCGCGACGATGCTGCTCGAGCGGCATGGAATCGTGAGCCGCGAGGTCGCGCACCTCGAGGCGCTGGAGGGCGGGTTCTCGAGCATCTACCCGGTCCTCCGCGAGCTGGAGGAACGCGGCAAGATCCGTCGCGGCTACTTCGTCGACGGGCTGGCAGGGATGCAGTTCGCGTCCCCGGGCGCGCTCGAACGCCTTCGAACCTCACGCAACCTTTCGGCGGAGCAGCGCGGCTCGGTCTCGGTGATCTCCGCCATCGACCCCGCGAACCCCTTTGGATGGTTGCTGCCATGGCCCAACGCCGAAGGGGCGCTTCGGCGCGTGCCCGGGGCCAAGGTCGTGACGCTGGAAGGGAGGCCGCTCGCCTACCTCGATCCGAGCGGTCACCGACTCACCACGTTCGAGGCCGCCAACGAGCCGTCCGGCGGCGACGCCCTCGTCCGTGCGCTGCGGGGGATTGCGGTGGGTCGCCGAGGACGAACGCTGCGCCTCGAGCTCATCGATGGCGTCCCCGCGCGGAGTGGAAAGTTCGCCGAGCTGCTCGAGCAAGGCGGCTTTCGCAGCGATCCCAAAGGCCTCGTTTTAGACGTGCAGTAGCCAGCTCGCCGCGAGCACCTTGGAGCTGAAGGCGCGCACGCGGACGCCTCGCATCAGCGCGGTCATGTTGGCGCGAACGCACACCATCTCGGAGTTCACGACCAAGGCCGTGCGGGAGAAGGTCTCCGCGACCCAGTCCCACATGCAGTCGCGCACGTCGTCGGCAGCGACCTCCGTGCCGCGGTTGTCGAAGAGGGCAAGCTTGCGCGGTTGGTTGCGGAGCTGGAAATCGATGCGCCGCTGCACCTCGCGCGTGGCGGTCAACGTTGGCAGACACCCGTGACTCGTGATGCAGACGTACGCCTGGCGAAAGTCCAGCGTGAACGTGAACTCGCTGGTCTGCGCAGGGAGGGTTGCCGTCACGCCCCCTTTCGTACACGACCATGCGAAAGCTGCAAGCTCGCGTTTGCCAGCCGTTGCAAACACCTGTTCTCGGTAGATCGAACGATCAGGTTTCGTGTGGATCCGCATGTCCTGGGGCGCCTGATCGCGCCAATCTTGGCCACGCACGCTCAGATTGACACCCTTCGGGTCGACTGGCCAGCAGGTCTTTCGATCCCGCGTACTCGCGTTCGCGACCTGCGTACGCGGCGCAGACACGGTGGATCTCGCCGGAATGGCGAGGTCAGGACGCTTCGGTCGAAGGGCGAGCGGCCGGGCATCCGAGCAGCTGGACGCTGAAAAGCCGCGAGGCGTCGATCCAGGTTCGATCGACCTCGAGCTCCGCACAGCGGGCCATCTCCGCGAATCCAGCCAAGCTGTACTTGTGCGAGTCTTCCGTATGAATCCATTCACCGGGAGCGAACGTGAAACGGTGGCCAGAAATGTGAACCGTCTGAGCCTCCCGGCTCACGAGCCGCATCTCGATGGCACCACGGTCGGGAACCCAGACCGCCCGGTGTTCGAAAGCCTCGACCTCGAAGTTTCCACCCAGCTCCCGATTGATCCGGACGAGCAAGTTGAGATTGAAGGCAGCGGTGACGCCACGCGCGTCATTGTATGCGCGTTCTAGAATCTCGACGGGCTTGAGGAGATCGACGCCGATGAGGATGCCGCCCCCCGGGCCGACTTCATCGCGCATCTGCCGGAGCAGGCGCACGGCTTGGGCTCGGCTGAAGTTCCCAATCGTCGAACCCGGGAAATAGAGCACCCGTCGCAAAGGCACGCGGGACGGCGTGGGGACCGGGAAGGGCTGCGTGAAATCGGCGCAGACGGGGAGCACCTCGATCTCGGGAAACGAGCGCGCTACGGCCGAGGCGGCTCGCAAGAGCGGCTCACGCGAGATGTCGACCGGGACGTACGCGACGGGTACGGCGAGGGAGCGCAGCAGCTCGCGGGTCTTGAGGCTGCTGCCGCTGCCGTACTCGATGATCTCCGCGCGGGGACCGATGAGCCTCGCGATCTCGTGCGCCCCAGAGCGCATGATGCCGAGCTCCGTGCGCGTGGGATAGTACTCGGGCAACGTGCAGATCTCGTCGAACAACGCCGACCCACGCGCATCGTAGAGAAACGCCGTGGGCAGGCTCTTGCGTGGCCGAGACAGACCCGCGAGCACGCTCGCGAGGAAGTGGCCCGGGTTGGGCTCGAGGTCGACGACGGTCGGTTCGGTGATCATGCGTCTCCTGCGAGCCGGATACCCGAGAACTGCCAGCGATCCTCGGGGTAGAAGAAATTGCGATAGGTCGTCCGAATGTGCGATCGCGGGGTCACGCAGGAACCTCCGCGCAAGACCATTTGACTGCACATGAACTTGCCATTGTATTCACCGAGCGCTCCCGCGGGGGGGCGATACCCGGGATAGGGGGCATAGGCGCTTTGCGTCCAATTCCAAACCCCGCCGAGAAATGCGACCTCGGTGACGGCGCGCGGGTGAAACTGCCGGGATTCCAGCATCGTTCCCGCGGCAGGGGAGGTCTTGGCTGCCGTCTCCCACTCGGCTTCGGTGGGCAGACGGCGCCTCGCCCAACGCGCGAAGGCCTCGGCCTCGTAGTAGCTCACGTGACACACGCAGGCGCCAGGATCCAACGTGACCCAGCCACCCAGCGTGAACTCCTCCCACCCGTGCGCGCGGCTGCGCCAATAGAGCGGAGCGCTCCACCCTTCGCTTTGGACCTTGGCCCATCCCGCCGAAAGCCACAGCTCCGGGCGCTCATAGCCGCCATCCGCGATGAACTCTGCGTATTCGTGATTCGTGACGGGAAAGGCAGCGACCTCGAATGGTTCGAGGAACACGCGATGCGAAGGCCCCTCGTTGTCGAACGCGAAATCCCTTCCCTCGTGACCCACGAACACGAGACCCCCGGGATGCTCGAGGAAGTGCGGCGCGGTGGCCACGGGTCGCGGCTCGCTCGCCGACGCCGGGGCGGTGCTGTACACGGGGGCGAGTGGATTGCAGAAGAACGCGTGTTTGAGATCGGTGAGGATGAGCTCTTGATGTTGCTGCTCGTGGTGGATCCCGAGCTCGAGGATCGCCGCGAGGCCGGGGTCTACGCGGTCCGCGAGCAGGTCGAGCACCGCGCGATCGACGGCCTGCCGATAGGCTTGGACTTCGCGCACGGTGGGTCGGCTCAAGAGGTCCCGCTGCGCTCGCGGATAGATGCGCCCGGAGCCGTTGCCGATACTTTCATAATAGGAATTGAAGAGATGGGCGTAGTGTGGGTCTGGCGAGCGGTAGCCGGGCAAGGCCGCGCGGAGGACGAAGGTCTCGAAGAACCACGACGTATGCGCGAGGTGCCATTTGACGGGACTGCAACAGACCATGGACTGCAAGCCGAAGTCTTCGACTTCCAGCGGATCACACAGCCGCGCTGTCTCCGTACGGACCCCGGAGTAGCGCGCCGCGAGATCCGAGGCCGTTGCCGATCCCTCCGCGAGCCGAGTCATGACCCTCGCGATCCTTCGTGACCGATGCGCAACGCGGGCTTGGTGGGCGGGAACGGGGTCATCGCAGTCAGGATTTCTGTGGTTGGAGCAGGCTCGGAGCCGCGCACCGCAGGCCGCCTCCGAGAATCGCCGCATGCCCCCGCCGCGTTACGTCAAACGAGATACCCGCGCGCAGAGGCACGAAACGCCGTTGTGTGCCGCTGCGCGACCGCGGTGCCGACTCCGGACGAACCTCGGGGCCGACGGATCTCGAACTTCCGTGGCGCTGCATTGGAACGTGCGGGTGAGCGATAGGCCGATCCACTTGGGGTGGACTCTGACCGAGGCATCCGACCTGTCAAGGCGCGCACGATGATCGGAGGCGAAGGCGCGCTCGGCGAGACCGCCCACGGCACTGCGCGGACGACCTCGACCGGGTCCTCACGTGGAGAGCTCGAGCATCCGCTCGATGGGGGCCGCGGCGGCGAGCCGCAGAGACTCCGGCATCGTGATCTCCGGCTTGAGATCGCGCAGGCACAGATACAATTTCTCGAGCGAGTTCAACCGCATGAACGGGCACTCATTGCATGCACATTGATTCTGCGGAGGTGCCGGGATGTACGTCTTTTGTGGCGCCCGCAGTTTCATCTGCGTGATGATCCCAGGCTCGGTCGCCACGATGAACGTGTCGTCGCTGCTCTCCACGGCATAGTTGAGCAATCGCGTCGTGGAGCCGATCACGTCGGCCAGGGCCAGGATGTCCTCCTCGCACTCAGGATGCGCGAGGACTTTGGCGGTGGGGTGCGCGACCTTGAGAGACACGATCTTCCGCGCGCTGAAGGTCTCGTGCACGATGCAGCTCCCCGGCCACAGGTGCATCTCTCTCCCGGTCTGCTTGACGAGGTAGCGGCCGAGGTTGCGATCGGGCGCAAACAAGATCGGTGTGCCCTCCGGGATCGAGCGGACGATCTTCTCGGCATTGGACGACGTGCAGATGATGTCGCTCGCGGCTTTCACCTCCGCGGTGCAGTTGATGTAGCTGATGGCGACGGCACCTGGATGGCGCGCTCGCCAAGCCCGGAAACGATCGGCGGGGCATCCGCTCGCCAGGGAGCAGCCCGCATCGAGGTCGGGCACCACGACCGTGCGCTCGGGATTGAGGATTTTTGCGGTCTCGGCCATGAAATGGACGCCGCAGAACACGATGACATCGGCTCGAGTGGAGCGCGCAGCTTGGGCGAGTTGTAGGGAGTCGCCGATGAAATCCGCGAGGTGCTGGATCTCGGAGTCTTGGTAGAAGTGAGCCAAGATCACGGCATTGCGCTCAGTACGCAACCGCACGATCTCTCGCTCCAGGTCCAAGCTCGGGTCCACGTAGGGCTGTTCCATGACGTTCTGGCGGAGTGTACTACCCAAGAGGGGGGCTCACACTTCCCCACGCTGGAAATGCGCGTTTCCGTGGAGGTGCGGAAACCCGGATTCCACATGACCACATTTCCACCGCCTTCGCGCGCCCCCGGGTGCGATGCGCAGCAAAAATTCTCCCCAAGAATTTTCGCGGATGGTCGAAGCAACACCGGTTGAGGAACACCTACGAGAGCATGATGGCCCTGTTCCAGTGTTGCCTCCCGAACGTTGTATCGGTAGCATCAACCAAAGGTGGATTGATGGGGAACGGAAGCCTTGCAGCGCCGGGGGCGCTACGATGGTCGGCGACCCATGCCGTTGCACTCGCGCTCGCGCTGAGTGCGGCGGCGTGCAGTCCTGATGGGGACGAGGACGAAGACGTCGGCGAGTCGAGCTTCGGCGACACGACGGGGACGGGGAGTTCGACCGGCTCGTCTACCACGGCTTCCACGGAGGCGTCGGGGTCCGACACCACGGGTGACACCGACGGCGAGACTGCGGCGCCGAACACGCGATTCTATCGGCTGACCCATCAGCAGTGGACGAACACCGTTCGCGATCTGTTCGAGCGGCCGGTGGCGCTCCCGTTGTCGACCACGTTCCGCGCGGATGCCCGCGAAAATGGATACATGTTCGAGAACTACGGGGCGAGCCTCGAGGTGGATCAGGCGCTGTGGAGCGACTACCGGATCGCGGCGTTCGAGGTCGCGGAGCTCGCGGTGGGCGACCCCACGTTGCTCGCGGTGGTCATGCCCCCCGGCACCCCGGAGGATGAAGCGTCCGCGCGAGCCCTCATCGTGGCCTTTGGCGAGAGGGCGTTCCGTCGCCCGCTCACCCCTGAAGAAACCGAAGCGTACGTCGCACTCTTCCTCCGAGCGCCCACGCTTTATACGGATGTGAGTGGATTCGTCGCAGGTGTTCGCATGGTGATCGAAGCCATGCTCCAATCGCCTCATTTCCTATATCGGATCGAATCCAGTGCGGATGTCATCGATGGTGCCATTCCACTCTCGGAGTACGAGGTCGCCTCGCGCCTGTCGTATTTCCTTTGGAACTCCATGCCGGATCGCCCCCTGTTGCAAGCGGCGTCCGCGGGGGCCCTCAAGGGTGATCTCGTGGCCCACGCCTCGCGGATGCTGGCCGATCCGCGCGCGCGCGCAACGGTCGAGGCCTTCCACGGCGTCCTGTTCCAGGCGGGCGAGTTCGCCAGCATCGACCGCTCCGCGACGGTGTTCCCGAACGCGCCGGCGGACCTCGGTGCGCTGGCGACCGAAGAGTTCTATCGCTTCGTGGGCGAGATCATCTATGCGGAAGGTGGGGGCGTCTACGAGCTCCTGACCTCGTCCAAGAGCTTCGTGAATGCGGAGACGGCCGCGATCTACGGAGTCCCAGGGACTTTTGGAGACGTCCTCGAGCGCGTCGAGCTCCCCGCCGGTCAGCGCCGCGGCATCCTGACGCAGATCGGGTTTCTCGCCTCCAACGCCTCTTCGGTGAACCCCGATCCGATCCACCGCGGCAAGTTCGTCGCCGAGCGCCTCGCGTGTCTGCACATGCCGGCGCCTCCCAACAACATCCCGCCGCTGCCGGTGGTGGAGGGCCAGACGAACCGCCAGGCGATCGAAGAGCTCACCGAACAGCCCGAGTCGACGTGCATCGGCTGCCACGGGCCCCTCATCAACCCGTTCGGCTTCCCGTTCGAACACTACGACGCCGTGGCCGCGTTCCGCATGACCGACAACGGCTTCCCGGTGGATGCGTCGAGCACCGTGTTGCTCGATGGCGGGACGATCGACGTCGCGAATCCTTTCGAGCTCATCGATGCCCTCGCCACGAGCCCCTCGGTGCACGAGTGCTACGCCCGCCACTGGGTGGAATATGCGGCCGGTCGGCCGTCCACGGACGCCGACGAGCCACTCATCGAGCACCTCGGCGCCGCCTCGATGGCGGAGGGACTCTCCGTTCAAGAGCTGTTGCTGCGACTCGTGACCTCACCGACCTTCCAACTGCGATCCGCACAGGAGCTCAACGGATGAACAAGATCTCTCGTCGTTTGGTCCTCCGCGGAGCCGGTAGCGTCGCCCTCGGGCTTCCGTTGCTCGAGAGTCTCGGTCGCTCCAAGGCGGCCCGCGCTGCGGCGGAACCGGCGGTCCCGCCCTTCGTCATCTTCATGCGCCAAGCCGACGGCGTCGCCTCGGCGCAGGACACCCAAGAGGTTGGGCAAGAGCCAGAGCGCTTCTGGCCGCGCAACTACGGGGCCCTGGACGCAGCCAACGTGGAGGGGCGGGCCCTCGACGAGCTCGGTGACTACCTGAGCCAACTGCTCGTCGTCCACAACGTCAACATGCAGGACTTCCCCTACGCGGACGGGCACGCCCGCGGGGCGTTGCAAGGGCTCACCGCGCGCGGACCCGTGGTCGCAGGAGCGGCGGGGGACTCGGAGGCCGACGGCGAGTCGATCGATCATCGCATCGGTACGGCGCTCAACGAAGACGGCCGTGAGTCCTTGTTCCTGTACGCCGGACTGCCGTGGGGTTGGCTCGGCGGGGCGTGCATCTCCTACCGCGGTTCGGGCAACCGCAAGAATCCGCAGGCCGATCCCATGGCCGCGTACGCGAGCATCATGGGCCTGAGCGGCGAGGAAGCGGCGGCGGAGATCGTGGAGCGGCAGCGCAGCGTCAACGATCTCGTCCGCGGCCAAATGGCGGCGCTCCTCAACCATCCTGCCCTCAGCGCGCACGATCGCGAGCGCTTGGAGCTGCATCGCGCGGCGATCCGCGACCTCGAGTTCTCGCTGAGCTGCCGCTTCAGCGCCGAGCAAGAGGCCCTGCTCGACGAAGAAGGCCGGAACTACAGCAGCGACAACGGCGACGACATCTTGGCGGCCACGCGCGCCCATCTCTCCGTAGCCGCATTGGCGGTGGCGTGCGGCTACACCCGCTCCGTCGCGGTGCAGGTCGGAGACGGGAACGACGGCTCGACGCGCTATCGCAACCCCGACAGCGGTCAGCTGATGGAGAACTTCCATTACCTCTCGCATCGCCGGCAGTCGCACGACTCCGAGGGGTCGATCATCCCGAACTCCGATGTGTTGCACCACTACGTGGACCGTCAGTTCGCGCAAACCTTCAGGCACCTGCTCGAGGAGCTGAATCGGTTCGTCACGCCCGATGGCAATCGGCTGCTCGATGCCGGTCTCGCCGTTTGGTACAACGATCTCGGGAACGGCCCTGCGCATAGCCCCGCGAACATCCCGTTCATCATCGGTGGGAGCGCCGGCGGCTTCCTCAAGCAAGGCCAGTACATTCGCGCGGAGGCCGGGGAGTGGGAGCCCAATCACAACAAGATGCTCAACACGCTCGGTAGTGCCGTCGGCCTGCGGAACGGGGCGGGCGAGTATCTCGACGACTTCGGCGATCCCGAGCTTCCCAAGGGCATCCTCTCCGAGCTCCTCGTCTGACGGGTCGCGCGGGCCTCATCCGCGCGGCCTTCCAACGGCGCAGGCGAACGGCTACCATCCGGCGGACCAAGGAACCGCCGATGATCGAGTATGAAACCCTCGTCCAAGCGATCGAAGATTGGCGTGCGGGCAAGCGACCGCGTGCGCTGGCCGTGCGCGCGCACGTGCCCTCTGCGCCCTCGGTGCCCTCTGCCGAGGAGCACTACGACGAGCTCGATCTAGAGGACGCCTACGGGGAGGAGGGCGCGGACGGAAGCGACTTCGGCACGTTCGATCCCGTGAACGATCTGCAGGGTTACCTCGTCGCCGAGCGGCGTCTCGAGCAAGCGTGGGTCGATGTCCAGGCGCGCTACGACCTGTTCTCCGAGTACGGCATCCGTGATGAGGCCCATTTCCAGCAGATCCGGGCGAGCGTAGACGGTTTCCTGCGCTCTCCGGTCGGCGAAGCCCGCTGGGGCGGTCCTGCGGGCGTCGAGCGCCTGCGGGCCCAGGTCGCGGAGTCGTTGCACGGCGGGGCATCGGGCGCGCTCGAGCCCGTCAGCGGGGTGAGTCTGCGGCATTGGGCTTACGCCCAGGCCCAGATCGCGGTGGGATACGACCAGTCCGCCGTGCTGGCGCAGCTCAACATCTCGGAAGACCTCTGGGCGGAGGCCGTCTCGGTCTGGAACGAGCGCCTGGCGCAGGACGACTCGGGCGTGATCTCGGGCGAGTACTCCCAAGCCTACGCGGCTGCCCAAGCCCAGGTCGCGGCGACGAGCGCTGCGGTCAACGAGGGCGAGCCGCCGATGACCTTCGAGCGCTGGGTGGAGATCGAGCAGGCGAGCGCCGTGCTCGCGGAAGCCGGGCACGAGTCGGGCGACATCCTCGCCGAGTTCTCCCTCTCCGTCGAAACGTGGGACGAAGCGACGCAGTGGTGGGAGGGCTACCTCGCGCGCCACGGTGAGGAGAACGAAGGCGCCCTGCTGGCGCGCTACCAGCAGCTGCAGCAGTTCTACCGCGATCACTACACGGCGGCGCTGTCCGAGTAGGAGCGTTCGGGACGCGTCACGCGTCGCAGGGGCGCCGCTTGGGGCGTGCCCCTGCCGCGAGCGCCACGGGGGGGGTGGGACTCAGGCCGCGTCGCCGTCGTCCGTGGGCACGTGGTACTGCGCCCGCAGCGATTCGGCGAGGAGTCGGCAGACATCCGTACCCGTGATGATGCCCGAGAGCTTGCCGAGGTGGAGCACGAGGGCGCAGTCGCAGGCACGCCGCGACATTTCGCGGACGACGATGTCCAGACGCTCGCCAAAGTCGACGACGTAGGGATCCGGCTGATAGAGGCGAAACACCGCGATCCCGCGGTTGGGGACGTGCGCTTCGAGCTCGCGCGCGACGTGGATGTCGCGGCCGGTGAGGAGCCCCACCAGCGCCGTCCCATCCACCACGGGCAGGTGCTCGATGTCGTGCTCGTCCATCATGGCTCGCGCCTCGCTGATGTCCGCCGTCAGCTGGATCGAGTAGGGGAACGGGGTCATCACGGTGCCCACGGCCGGGATCCGCTTCACGGCGCGACGGTAGCACTTCGTCCGAGCCGTCCGAAGCGGCTTTATTCGCGAGCTCGGCGGGGGACGGCACGCTGCGGGCCGCGCGACCGCGCGCGAGCCGTCCAGGAGCCCGGCGGACGTTCTTCCGGGGTCCTTCCGGGCGTTCCCGTGGCGCTCGTGTCCTCATCTGAGCCGTTCGATCCCACTCAAGCCGAGCCCCCGCGTAGCCGATTTTCACGTCATGGCAGCCCCCATCGATCCTGCGGTGATCGCCGCGTTGGACGAACTGAGCGACGACGGCAGCTTCTTCGACGAGATGCTGGACGTCTTTCTCAAGGATCTGGCTCCGTCGTTGGACGTGCTCACGCGCGCGCGCGGGGCGGGGGACGTGGAGACGCTGTTCAAGGGCGCGCATCGGCTGAAGTCGGGGTCCGCCAACGTCGGGGCGATGCGGGTCAACCGGGCCTGTATCGCGATCGAGACCCCGGCGCGCGCGGGCGACTTCGCCAAGGCCGCCGCCGGGATGGCGGAGCTGCTCGACGCGGTCGATGAAGTCCGCACGTGGGCCAATCGGCGCAAGCTGGCGCCCACCGGAACGGGCTGAGGTTCCCCGATGAAAGACGCGCAAGCGCCGGACCTCCAGCTGCGCCTCCGTGATCTCCGAACTCGGTTGTCCGACATCGAGCGTGAAATCGCCGGGGTGGAAAAGCAGACGCGCAGCGAAGAGCCGCTGCTCTCGCGAGCGTTCGCGGATCGATTGACCGATGGCGTCTTCGTGGTCGCCGAAGGGCAGATCCGGTGGGCCAACAACAGCGCCGCGGAGCTGCTCGGTCGCAGCAATGCGTCGCTCACGAAAGTACCGCTCGCGGATGTGTTCCAGAGCGTCCGCAACCCGGGTGAGTGGCTTCGGGCGCGCGTCAAAGACGGGGCGACCAGCGTGGAGTTCGTGACCGCGACCGGTGGTGTGGTCAAGACGCTCGCCGAGGTGCACCACAACGGGGGTGAAGTCTTCGTCATCATCGTGCGGCGCATCGCGTTGCCCTCGCGGATCGAGGTGAAAGAGACCGTCGACCTCGAGCATTCGGTCCGCACCCCCATGGTCGGCGTGCTCGGGATGGCCGAGCTGCTGGCGACGACCAACCTCGATCCACCCCAGCGCGAGCTACTCGAGACGATCCTCACGAGCAGCCGCATGCTCATCGAAGGGCTCGACCAACGCCAGGGCTCCTGCGGCAACGACGAGTTCGACCTCTACATGTTTCTCGACGAGTTTTCGCGGGTCTATGGGCGTTTTGCCCAGCAGAAGGGCCTGGGCTTCGATCTCGTCCTCGATCCCTCCCTCCCGCGCTACGTGCACGGCGATTCCTCGCGGCTCAAGCAGGTCCTGTCCCACTTGGTCAGCAACGCGGTCAAGTTCACGCCCGCGGGCGAAGTGCAGGTCACCGTGGTGTTCGCCGACGATTGGCGGGTGCGCTTCGTCGTCGAGGACACGGGGGTCGGCATGGCCGACGCGTCCCGCGATCGGCTGCTGCGCGCATTTCGGCAGACGGACCTCGGCCCGAGCCAGCGACCGCTCGGTCTCGGCATGGGTCTGGCGGTCTCCAAACGCATCGTCGACAGCCTGGGCGGTGAGATGGGCGTGGAGTCCACGGAGGGCAAGGGCAGCCGCTTCTGGTTCAGCGCGGTGGTGAACGCCGCGCGATCGGGGTCGGACTCCGGCGCGGCCCCGGTGACCTCGAGCGCCGTCCTCTCGGTCCTTTGTGCCGAGGACGACGCGATCAACCGCCAAGTGATCCGACGCATGCTGGAGACGCTCGGCTGCCGCTGCGCCACCGTCAACAACGGCCAGGAGTTGCTCGAAGAGCTGCGGCGCGGTCGCTACGACGTCGTCCTCCTGGACTGCCAGATGCCCGTCCTCGACGGCTACGAGTCGGCGGCCAAGATCCGCGACTATGGCCTCAGCGGGGTCCCTCTCATCGCGCTGACGGCGAACGCCAACGTCGCCGATCGTCAGCGCTGCTTGGAGCTCGGCATGAGCGACTACCTCAGCAAGCCGGTCACGCTCGAGGCCCTCCGAGCGGCGTTCCGGCGGCTGCGGCTCCCCTTGGCGCGCTCCAAGTGATTTCACCGATTTCTTGCGCGTCCGCCCGACTTTGAGCGAAGCATCGCGGCATGGCAGCGGACTTGAGCCCACGTTGGGTGACGCCCCACAAGATCGCCGAGCTCGCGCACGAGCTGCGTGAGTTCCACGGGTATCGGGCACTTTGGCTCGACGACGAGCTTCGGATTTGGCACACCGAGCCCGAAGATCTCCTGGAAGAACAGGGCCTACGATACCTGGGGGCCTGCCTCCGCCCGTCGTACGACGAGCTCGAGGCCATGCTGCTCGGATCTCAAACGCGCGCGGCCTAACGCCGCTCACCTAACGTCGCTCTAACCGTTCGCGGCGGAGAGGGCCGAGGGCGTCAGTGACATGCGGGTCTTGTCGCCGACGACGAAGCCCACGAGCTCGCCCCCGCGGATGACGGCACGAACGCCCCAGGTTTGGGCCGTGGTGGAGCCGATTCGCGCGTTGAAGGTCGCGATCGATCTCGACTCGGCCGCGCTCACCGAGGCGTTCGCGAACTCCGAGGCCTCGTGGCCGCCGAGCCAGTCCTCGAGCGACCTCCCGAGCGTTGGACCGCCGCCGTGGGGGATCCCCGTGCAGAACGTCACCTTGCCCGAGGCGTCGAGGGCGATCACTGGACCGAAGGTGGACGCGATTTCTTCCGGCTTTGGCCCACGTGCGGGGCCGCCCTTCCCTGCGGGTCGCTTTCGGCTCTGCAGTCGCGCTTCGGTGAGCTTGAGCACCACGCGCAGGCGCGGCGCGGAGATCGGCTTGAGGACGTAGTCGTCGATGCCGGCTTCTAGGGCTTCGGCGGTCTCGAGGTCGCCGTTGATGCCTGTCACGAGGATCACGAAGGCGTCTTGACCCTCTGGCGTCTCGCGGAACTCGCGGATCGCGTCCACGCCGTTGAGAACGGGCATCTGCCAATCGACGAGCAGCACTTGGGGCCGAAACTCGGCGCAGATCCGCAACATCTCCCGACCATCGGGCGCGGTTGCGACCTCGTGACCGGCGTGGACGACGGCGCGCGCCATCACGGTCCGGGTCACCAGTTCGTCTTCGGCGATGAGTACCTTCATTCGGGATCCTCGAGGTCACGGGAGACGTAAAGCGAAGCCGCCTGGGGGCAACGGTACGGTTGAATTCTGGTCGGTCTGCCCTGGGCCGCCCTGGGGGCGACCCGATCCCGTGTGGGGAGGCGTTCCTCGATGGCCTACCGAGTGGGGGATCCGTCCTAGGACGCCGCAGAGCAAACGCCGTGCGTCCTCACTCAAGCCTCAAGGACGCCACTGCGCGGACGATTGCGTCATCCGTCACCTAGTGCTGCGTTCGGTCAGCACCAGATCGTTCACTGAGAGGAAGTCGTGAAAGTTACAATCATCGACGACAGCAAGGTCATGCGGGCCATCGTCAAGCGAACCCTGCGTCAAGCAGGCTTTACCGATGTCGACGTGGTCGAAGCGTGTGACGGCGAAGAGGGCCTCCAGGTCATCCAAGCGACGACGCCCGACCTCGTCCTGTGCGATTGGAACATGCCCAAGATGACCGGGATCGAGTTGCTCGAGCAGCTCCGTACCGCGGGTAACCGCGTGCGCTTTGGTTTCGTCACCTCCGAGGGTAGCGAGGAGATGCGCCAGAAAGCCAAGGACGCGGGGGCTTCGTTTCTCATCGCCAAACCATTCAAGCCAGAAGACTTCCGCGAGTCGATCGACAAAGCGATGGCCGCATGAGCGACGTCATTCCTCTCAAAGACTGGGCGTCCGCGACCTCGGGTTCGATGGAGGAGTTCGCGATCGGGGCGCTCGGCCTCGAAGATTTCTCCATTACGACAGCGGACGCCGTCGCTGAAGCCGCCGATTGCGGCGGGTACATCCCCATCCTCACCGAACGCGAGTCGGTGCAGATCGGCCTCGCCGCGGACCTTGCGTCTTGCCGCAAACTGTCGCGCCTGCTCCTCGTGCTCGAGGACTCCGAGCCCGATCCTCCACTTTCGGAGATTCGGGACGCGATGGGCGAGATCGCCAACGTGATCGCCGGAGCGATCAAGACGCGCGTCGGAAACCTGCGCACGGGGCTCGAGATCCAGCTCGGTCTGCCGTTCTTCGTGCACGGCCGGATCGCCCCGGTCGCAGGTCTCGCGGACGCCATCGTCCGCTTCGAAGCGGCCGGGATCTGCTGTGACATCCACGTGATGCACCTCCCGCACCGCGAATCCTCCAAGGCGGCCTAGGGCCCCCGCGAGGACCCAAGGTCTTGGGCGCGCTCACACGCGCCCGACCACCTTGCGGACGATCACCATGGAGCTCGGGACCGTCGTCGCGCGATCTCCTTCGAGGGTGATGAACACCTCGAACTTGCTGTGGGGTGTCGTCGCCACCAGCGTCCCGCGCCGCTGTCGCTCGTTGTAGCGGAGGACGCCGAGCTTGCTGGTCCCGATGCCCGGCACCGAGGCCCAGACGGCATAGCCGCGATACTGCGGGCCAATCCGGTACGGAGGGGCGAGGTGATCCACGACCACGTGGACCTCGCGGTTTTCGGTCTTGTTCACCTTCACGCGAATCTTGCTGATCGCGGCGTAGGTCGGTGCCTCTGCCTCCACGCGATATCGTGAGGCGCAAGCGGGGGTCAGGAGCAGACAAGCCAGGAGCAGCGGCGAAGCACGGCGCATGATGGCTTCGACGCACGACCCGACCGTTCGCTTCAGGACGGCCGTCAACGCGACGTGAACGGATCGTCGGAGCAACGTTTGCCGACGATCGCGCCCGCGCGACGGCGCGCCGTCCACGAGGACCCTTCCGATTTGGTAGGGTTCCCCGCATGTCCAAGCGTAAACCTCGATGGTTGCCCCTGCTCCTCGTAGGCACCGCAGCGTATGGCGCCTGGCACCTCGCGTCGTGGCTCCGCGAACCCGAGGTCCAAGATGCTCGCCGTCTCACCAACCAAGTTTGGATCTCTCGCATGCCGTCGGGTCCGCGCGACGTCGTTGGGCATCTCACCGTGATCCAGCCCAAGCGTGGCAAACGGATCGGTGCGGTGGGGCACTCCTCGCGCTTTCGCTTCAACATCGAGCTGTTCGGATGGTCGCTCGAAGGCGATCGCCTCGCGTTGTTCTTCCCCCAAGAGCGCGTGAGGGCAGAGTTCCAGGCGCGGACGTGGTCGTGCGCAGGGGAGGCACCCGAACCGTTCGAGCTGTGCCTCGAGCTCGCCGCGAATGGCCGCAAGGTGATGTTCTATAGCCGCGAAGATTGGGTGATCGATCCGCCGCGTCGCCACGAGCTTCCGGCCGAGGTCGCGGCGCGGACGGACGCCTTCGTGCCCCCACCGGACACGGACTTCGCCGTGATCGACCTCGCTGCCTTCGATTGGGCTCCGGACGCGCTCGCGCAGATGGAGGCGTCACCCTCCGAAGCGCCGCGCTGACCGTCCGTGATGGAAGCGGCAGGTACGGGGCTACAGCGGCTGCACGCGCAGGTCGTAGCCCGTGGGCAGCTGCTCGAGCACGACCCGCATCGGTGGGCGCGACGGGCGAAGGAGCAGCGCGGCAGACGGATTCGAGCTGACGTGGAGTAGCTGCTCGGGCCGTACGGCGACGGTGGCGGCCGCGAGGTGACGACGGCTGCCCGCCTCCGGCGTCGCGCGCCGCGTGTCTTGCAGCCAGCGCTGCAGCATCGCAGGCGCTTGCGGCCCGGCGACGAGCAAGGCTCCCCCCGCGTGCGCATCGACGGCCCACGCAAACCCGAGATCCCCGCGTTCGTCGATGAGCGCATGGAACTCGCGCGGGACGTGTTGGCGCGCCTGCTTGAGGACCATGGCGTGAATCTGGATCTCGCCCACCGCCGCCGTGTTGCGGGCGAAACGGAGCGAGGGCACGGCTTCACCCAGGCCGATCATCTGCGCGAGCTTGAGGTTCTCCAAGACCCCCGCGACGAGGTGCAGCGCCGCATGGCCGGCGGCCTGCGGGTTGTCGGCGCCCATCCCCACCATCACGTGGTTGCCGGGAGCGACCCCGAACATCACGCGCCCGTTCCAGTGTTTGCTCATGCCTTGGAACCGCGCGAACAGATCTTCCAGCGTGCCGCGTACGAAGAAGCTTTGCGCCGAGATCTCGCGCCGTAGATCGCGGTAGAGCGCTTGCAGGTCGGCCTGGTACGGAGCGTAGCGGGTGCTCGCGCCAACGACGAGCAGCGGTGACTGAAGCGAGCCCGTGAGCGCGCCGGGGGCCAGGGGTGCGAGTTCGGAGAGCTCGGGCAGCAGTCCCTGCGTCGTGAGGCGAAAATCATGAGGGCTCGTGCCGACGATCTCGACCGAGGAAAACGGCAGCTCCACGCCGAACCGTGCTGCCGTTTGCGCATTGGCGACGAGATGGATCGGCTGCTTGCCGTAGCCTTTGCGGAGCTCGTACCCCGTCGCGATTCCGTGCAGATCGTCGGCCAGGGTCAACACGCCTGCCGGTTTGTCGAGGAACGCGAGCTTCGGACCGGGCTCGCCCGCGGCGCGCGTGATTCGGACCGCTCCGAACGTGCCCGCTGGGGTCGCGCCGGCGAGCAACGCGGTCACGTCATCGAGCGCGTCGGGGCGGATCGGGACCTGCAAGATCGTTTGAGCCTGGATCTGGACGCCCGTCCAAGGATGATCGAACGCGACGTAGGGAAACACGTTGCGCTCGAAGGCCCCGAGGAAGCCGCTCCCGGCTTGCTGCAAGAGCGCGGCGAAGGGCGGCATGGTGCTCGGGAGCTCCGCTGCGATCGCGCGTGCGATCGACTGCGGATCGCGGAGAAACAGCAACCCCGTGGGACGCTCTGGCAGCGGCAAGGGCCGCGGGAGGGAGACGCTCGGTCGCGGCTCGGTGGTCCCCTGCTGCTGCGGTTCCGTAGGCGTCGCTTTGGGGCGACACCCGACCGCTGGGGCCAACGAGACGAGGAGCAGGAGGAAGCGCAGCGCTCGCATCAGCGCTGCAGACTTTACGATGCCCGCGCGGATTCAGGGCGAGTCCAAGAAACCCGCGTTGGGGCCACCCGAGGACTTGCGCTTCACGGGCGCCCGCGGCGGGGGAGCGGCTCCTGGAGCACGCACCGAAACCCGATCGTGACGTGCCGGGTGCTCGCGGGTCGGGCATGACGGGCGGCAGAGCGAGCCGAGAGCGCGTCGCTGTTCCACGCGCCACCTTTGACGAAGAACCCCGTGTTGCCCGCGGGCGTGCGGGTCCACTCGAACACGTTCCCGGCCATGTCGAGCACGCCGTAGGGGCTCGCGGCTTCAGGGATCGACCCGACGGGGACGGTGTCTTGCCGTCCGCTCTCGAGGGTGTTCGCCTTGCTCGCGCCGTCGGGGCCGAAGCGATCACCCCAGGGATAGCTGCGTCCGTCTTCACCGCGCGCCGCTTTCTCCCACTCGAGTTCGCTCGGGAGATCTGCCTTGGCGCCGCGCTGCTCACCCCACCACCGACAGTATCCGCGCGCGTCCGCTTGGCTCACGAGCACGACCGGGTGCTCGAGTCGCGCGTGCGCTGGACGTCCGCGCTTCCA
>Ga0315910_10000350_pt1 | contig 47462 bp, 45 predicted proteins | sample EdamamesoilMG_FD_204470 | JGI IMG/M metagenome (GOLD analysis project Ga0315910, IMG submission 204470) | Garden soil microbial communities collected in Santa Monica, California, United States - Edamame soil | ecosystem: Environmental > Terrestrial > Soil > Garden | place: USA: California... | reverse complement strand
CCGCCTGCAACTCGGCGGGGGTTTGTGTTGCTTGCAACGTGGTCGAGGGGGCGGAGGGGGATGCCGCCTGTTTGGCCGTCGACCCTTCCACTCCGCTTTGTCGCGAGGGCGACTGCGTGGCGTGCGATGGGAACGACGCAAGCGCTTGTCCCGAGGAAGCGCCGGCCTGCTTGGGGTTCTCTTGTGTCGAGTGCTCACCATCCGACACGGAGGCGTGCCCTGCGGAGCGGCCCACCTGCGATGCCGCAAACACGTGCGTCGCGTGTACGGCAGAGGACCTCGGGGCGTGCGCGGAGACTCCTGAGACACCGCTTTGCTTCGAGCAAGCCTGTGTCGCTTGTACGGCGGAGGACCTCGGTGCGTGCGATGGTACGATGCCGCTTTGCGATGTCGATGCGCACGCGTGCGTGGCGTGCACGGCCGACGAGGCTTGCCCGAGCGGGGTATGTCTCGAGGCGACCGGGGAATGCGTGGCGACACAGCACGTTCTGCACGTGGATGGGGACTCCGCATGCACCGGCGACGGCTCGCTCTCGACACCTTTTTGCTCGCTCTCGGCTGCTTTGGTCACCGTCACCGATGCCCTCCCGCGCTTCTTGATCGTCCATGAGCGCGATGGTGCCGTTCCTTATACGGAGAGCCTCGTCGTCGAGCTCGGACGCCACGTCGTCCTCGTGGCCGCCGACGGGGAGAGTCCGACGTTGCAGGGCACTGGAGGAAACCCGTCGCTCTCCGTGACCTCGGGCGCGACGGTCCGCCTCGACCGGCTCTCGCTCGAGCGTGGTGCTGGACCGGGCGTGCTCGTATCCGGCGACGGCACGTTCCTGTCGCTCGACCGCTGCCGCGTTTCGCAGAACAGCGGTGGCGGCTTGACGGTCTCCGACGGTGCCTCTGCAACCATCGACCGTTGTCACGTGACCCAGAATGATGGCCCGGGCATGACGCTGAACGACGGGGCCGAGGCGAGCATCGTCAACTCATTCGTCGCCGGACCCAACGAGGATGCCGCGGTATCAACCACAGCGTCGGGGGTGGTGCTTCTGTACTCCACCCTTGGAGGCAGTTTTGGCACCTCCCGCGCGCTCTCATGTGCGGAGAACAGTACGGTCAGGGTTCGCAACTCGTTGCTGCTGAGCCGCGGTGAGCAGGATGCCGTGGGATGCACCGGCGCGGTCATCACGTACTCCGGAATCAGCGGACCGTTTGCCGGTGCGGGCAACCTTGAAAATATCGAAGTCTCTACGGACTGGATTCCGGGCTACAACAGCGGCGACTTCCATCTCGCCGAAGGCCATCCCTTCGATGGTGTCGCGCGGTGGTCGACCGGCGACCCGGCGGTGGACATCGATGGCGAACCTCGGAACGCCACCGACGCGGCGACGGGGGTAGCGGGGGCGGATGTCATCCCGTAGAGCTGGACTCCTTGCCGTCGCGTTGACGAGCGCCTGCGGTGCCGAAGCGATGAACGTCGCGGAGGGGCCATGGCACTTTTGGCGTATCCATTGGCGTCCGACCGGGCGCTACTTCCACTTGCCGGAGGCCGAATCACGTCGCACGCTTCCTGCACAAGGCTATAGATCCGCCCGATGACGATCGCCTAAACCGCCGGAGATTCTGAAGTCCCATGGGCCGGTTCCGTCTTCCTCCCCGCGATAGCCGCGCGAAGGTTCCTTCCTTCACCTCGGTACAGCTCTCGCGATGAGAAGAACAATGTTGCGTGGTTCAGGCCTGAGAAAGCGTGCATGGGTGTGATGCGAACGGTGGAGATGCTTGACACCGAGACCAACGAGCGCTAGTTGTTGTGAATGGCGGCAAAGAAGGTGCCCTGCTCCGCACCTCACGTCTGATGAAGGAAAGGTCGCGCACGTCGCGATCCCTCGTATTGTTCTCTGCTGATGGCACGCGGCGCCGTGCATGGACCTTGAGGATCCTGGGACTTCGACTGCTCGGGCGCCATGGAGTACACGATGACAACTCGGCATAAGTTGTTCATGGACCTATCCGGCCGGGTCCCAACGCTAACTGTCGCGGTCGACGACGTCCACGTGGTCGAGCTCCAACTTCCAAGTCTTCTTCTCCCGGAGCTTGGTACAATTGGGTGTCGCACCGGCTCGGGCCTTGTGCTTCCGGGGCCTTGGTCCCATTGGCGACACTTCCTTCGTCCACTGCTCGCCGGTGCAAAGCTCGCAGTACAAAAGGACGCAACGCTCTGTATCACGGCGCACACTGGGCCTGACGACCCGGCAAACACCGGGAAGGCACGCGTGAACATGGTCAGATCGCTCATCGAAGGCGACCCGGAGAGCTTTGCATCGATCGCAATCGATTCGGGTTCTCTCGCGGACGTCAAGGGGTACTTCGCACATCTCCATCGAAAGCTTCGCTGGTTATGCGCGATTGAATCATCAGACATAATCACTGACGATGACGACGAAGACTCGCGTCGCGCGGTGCGTTTGTTTCAGCTGGAGTACAAGCACCGGTTTCGCAAGGACATTCTCGTCGACGGTATCTGCGGCGAGCAGACGCTTCGTGCGATCCATGCGGTTCTGACGTATGAGTTCGAGACGTGGTGCAGAGGCAACGACGTGGACCGAGACCTGTCCGGCGCACGCATTGAGTACTGGGATAGCACAGGATGCACCGGCCAACGAGCGCCCACGGAATCAGCGCTGATGCCGTGGGTCGTACCCCAGGAATCCTTTGGCAGCGCCAATCCGTCCGTCGAACTACTATACTCGGACGTTCCCGTGAATCTCGAGACCTACCCCGAGGATTCCAGTGTCGCGGAGGACGTTTGGGTTCGCGTCCGACTCGACCAACGTTCACATCGGGGAGACGTCACCGCAGTTCGTCTGTGGTCGAACGCATCCGCGTATGATGAGCAGATTCAGGTCGCGAACGGAGAGTTTCTGGAGGAGGACCTCGTTGACATCATGTTCTCGCAAGTTCCGGTAGGTCCCCGCTACACCCTGGCAGTCGTCGTTGGCAGCGGGGATTCTCAGGTAGTCATCGGGCAAGCTGACCACGATCGCCTTTCGAGGGATGGTGTCGCATGACGATTCATGAGTGGGAGATTGCAAGCGAGCACACGGGTCCTACTCGCAGCGGGGCGGTTGTTCATCTGACGAGGACCAGGTCGCTACGCGACTCGGTGTGCGATGGATTCGATTGGCTGACCGAGCACGAGCGCATGCGGCAAGGAGCAGAGAGTCTCGTGAAAACGCCCGACGACGCAGTCAAGCGTCGAGTGGTTCGACGCTTCAAGAGGATCCGTCGCTGCGCGCAAAACGAGGCATCTGCCGAAAGCGAGCACGCTTTACGAAAGCTCCTTGCTCCGAACCCAGAGGTTCTCTCCGCTATCCTTGATCTGAGCCTGAAGCCACTGGGGGGCTACGCGCACACCTGGTCGCCGTGGTCTTCTCATGTGCAAAGCGTTCTCCGGTCCCTTGGGTCCGAGCCACTCTCACCTCTTCATTTTCACACGGTGGGCGACTTCGGCGTCGACTACACGGGTAGCGTTCATCGGCATCGTTCGTCAGAAACGGCCAAGAAGAACACGCCTGTTCTGGCGAAGGCCGAGCTGGTCGGTCTTTCCGGACATCACTATACCTCGCACCTTGCCCCGGGATTCTTCACCGACATTCACACCGGCCGCGGGTTCGACGTTCGATACCATACGGAGGAAAACCCCGATGGCTTCGAAAATGTGCGTCTCATTCTAGCTTCGGGTTGCTCGCTTCTCTGCAGTGGCGCATTTGAAGTTCTGCGGACAGCATTCCCCCAAGCTGTTCTGCTAGGTGCACAAAAGACGATGCGGATTGAATCACCGAAAGGATATGAGGTGCGCCACCACACGGGACGCCTCTTGAGTGCTGGCGAAGTCTTGTGGAAGCGGTTCAGAGAAGGTGTGCTTGCCTCTGCAACCCCATTGCTTCTGGACAACAAGCAGGACTTCAAAATGATCGCATTTCAGTGGGAGAGCGCGATGCTTCAGGCGGTCGGACCGGATATTCTGTCGACTGTGCCTGGCTGGATTCTCGGTAACACAGCACACCTCATGAAGACACCTGCCGTGGGCGCGACTACCCTCGTCGACGCCTCATCTTTGACCGAAAACCCGTGCGAGCGGAAGGCGGACGACCGCAGTGTACTTCCAGGGCCCCGCTAGGATTTTTGTACTCTCCACACTTGTGGCGACTTCATGTCGAGGCGTGCCCGCGCCATCGGAACGTAGCCCGGGCGCAGTGCGCACTACCTCCCCGCCCTCGACTCCAACGCATCCGGCCGAACCGACGCGCAGTTTCGAATGGGTGAATGCACTATTCCTTTCCGGCGACTGGCTCAGCGGTCCGAACCTCGCGACCCGCGTGCGCGTGAATGACGTTGTCTCGTATCTCGGTGAGAACGGGCGCGAATACAGAGCCCGCGTCGCTCAACTGACCGACTGCGATGCTCCGCAAGACTGTGCAGCACTGATCTCCGACGTCGCGTCCCAGGTAGTTTCCGCGCATCTCATCGTTCCGCCGCAGCCTTGGGATCACGATGACCTGGCACGGCTGGGCACCAACCTGGCCGTCGTTGGGGCCGTAGAGCTGCCCACGGTCGTGCCCCACAACATCACCTTCCACTACTCCAACGCTCTGTGCGAGGCCGCCACCAGTCTCGACGGCGCTACCACGTTGGTAGAGATCGTATCGACGGCTACCGGAACGGACCCTGTCCTGGGGGTTCCTGAGCTGGCGGGGTTGGAGCACTATCCCCGCAGGACTGCGAGCCTCCGCGTCGAAGGACAAGAGTTTCACTTCGTCTCCTTGACCCGCGTAGAGCCTGTTCCAGGAGCACCGATGATGGATCTACCTCAGGTTCGTGACACCACATTCTGGGTCTTCCGAGGGCAAGGGTCTAGCGCGGAGGTGCTCTTCCATGAGCAAGCCCAAGAGCGGCGTTCAATTAATCATGAACGGACGTGCCAAATTCCCTATCGTTACCCCGTTCCGTGGATGGTTGTTTCCGTTGCGGACCGAACAGAGATCTTGACTCGTAGAGCGCTGAGGACGATCGAACGCTGGACGATCGCAGACGGCCATCTCGAGCAAAGTTTACTGTTCGAGTCGCTCTATGTCGATTTCTAGCGGCGGCATGAACGAGAACACCGGACCCGGTGAACAGCGCCTCAACGAGCACGATCGGGATATCCGCTCAACAGGTTCTCGATGACCTCGTCAGGCGTTGCACCCGAGTACCTGGAGCCGCTAAACGAGTCGCAGACGGTTCCGTCCGGGGCGATCCACATGACACCAAGTCCTGTGAGGTCGAACCCGATCGCGCACAGGTCTTTGAGCCCCATCCACGCCTCCGTCTCGCCGACCGTTTCGAGGTCGTCGAGCACTTCACGCGGATCGAGAACAAACTCGGGGGGCCCGTGTTGGGCATCGGGTGGGCACGGGGGCGATGGGTACGCCCCCGTGTTGAGACCGCCAAAGCGGCGGAGGAGCTCCTGAGCTGCCGGAGAGGCTGGAAACCCGCGATCCTTCAGCAGTCGGAAAACCTCTGGGGCATCCTTCCACTCTCCCGGGAATCCAAGGCGTCTCAAGTATTGCGAAACTGCGCTGTGTGGCATTGGGTTCAGCTCCTGTTTCGGACGTCGTTGGCATACACGGTATTTATCACGATGGCGTCGTCGAAACGTACTCACGGGATGCGCGATGCGTTCGGGTGCCCGGTCAGGAGGTTCTCGATCACTTCTTCCGGGGTGACACCGGAGTACGACGCCCCTTCCCAGAACCAGATCGTACCAGCTTCGTCGGCGCACATCAGACCGAGACCTTCGTAGCTATACCCGATTGGGCAAAGATTCCGGACGCCAAAATCCGCCTCCATCTCCTTCACGCACTCCCCCTCGTCAAGCACTCCGCGGGGGTCGATCTCGAACAGCGGCGGCCCATGCTGCGAGCCGGTGCCTGGCGGACACGGCGGCGGAGGGTTCGACGAGGTATTCAGTCCGCCAAACTGTCGGATAAGCTCCTGGGTGGCGGGCGACACAGGTAGACGTCGTTCGCGCAGCAGCGTGATCGCTTCCGGGGCGCGCTCCCAGTTCCCAGGTAAGCCGAGCCGCTTGAAGTAAGCTTTGAGAGCGGGTGTGGTCATATCGTATTTTCTGTTCGTAGGTTGTTTCCTGCACCAACGTGATCGCTCGGGGTGTGTCCAAGGTCTCGCGTGCGTCGCGCTACTGGAAGTAGGCTGCGGGCACCCGCGTAGGCATGTTGTGTTCTCCTGTTTCGACGTCGGACTACCAACGATATTGGGGCGGATCGTTCTCGGCATCAGGGTCGACATTTAGACCGTCCGCCCTTCCAGAAATGAGATGCTCGACGGCTTCGTCGACAGTCTCTCCTTTGAAGTAGTCACCGCTTGAGAGGTAGATGGTGTTGTCTGGGGCAATACATATGATACCGAGCTCCCAGCAGTGGAAGCCGATTGGACAGAGGTCGGCGACTCCGTTGACGTGTTCTGTGTAGGCGGTCTCCTCGGCTACCGACGCGCCTCCCGTCGCTACGAGACGCACGGGGTCGATGTAGAACGTGAGCGATCCTTCTGGTGCCTCATCGAGATGAGTGACAAGTCCCCCGTAGAGCCGAACGATCTCTTGGGCAGCGGGGGAGACCGGCATACGATACTCTTTCAGGAGCGCGATTGCCTCGTTGGTGCGGACCCAGCATCGAGGAAAGCCGAGCTTCTTGAGGTAGGTTCGTATTTCCTCCGTTTTCACGCTGTACTTCCGTCCTCGCCGAAGCGCCTACATGTCTTGAAGAGGAATGTCGCCGGGCGCGATATTGTCCCCATCTGGCTCGCCGATGAGCAACCGTTCGACGACGTCGTCGACGGTGGTTCCCTTGAAATAGGGGCCAGCTTGGAAGTAGATCGTGTTGTCCGGTCCAATACACATGAGGCCGAGGCCCTCGTAGTCAATACCGATCGGACACAAGCCTGTCACGCCGTGCACTTCCTCTACGGCGGAGACGCCTTTACCGACCGCCCTCACGGGATCGATAGTGAAAAGGACGCACCCCTCGGGTCCACCGCTATGGTAGGTGCTAAAACCACCATAGAGGCGAATGATCTCCTGCGCTGCGGGCGAGACCGGAATCCGGTACTCGCGGAGCAGAGCGAGCGCCTCGTTCGTCCTAACCCAGGGTCTGGGAAACCCGCATGCTCGAAGGTACACTCTTAGGTCCCTTGAAGTCACTTTCGACCTGCTCCCTCGGCGAAGAGAGTTGACATCGATAACGCCAAAACGCTGGAAGACATGCTGACACGACCGGCACGCGGGTACCGCAGACCCGTTGTCCAAGTCATCGCGAGCCACGTAGACGACTCGGGCATCCCAAAGGGCTCCCCGCAGCCCGTCAACGCCGACCACGGAAATCGCGTCGTCGAGTGCGAAGACTTCGGCACAGCTTCCGTGCCCTTTGCCGCGAGGGGGAGCGACGGCGGCGAGTGCCTCACGAAGGTCTCGGCTTCTGACGTGAGAATATAGAGTGTCGATATCGCCCGCACCAGGCGCTTTCTCTGCACTTCGGATGCGCGCGGAAGTCGGTCCGTCACTTCTACCGGGCATGTACACGCCATCCGCAAGTTCCAATGCACCGGAAACAGTGGCACGTCGCCGAGAGCGGGACACCATATGCAGCCAGTGCGTCCCCGGCCTCCATCCGTCGGGCGGTGACGGGATCGCCGTGGGTAGCCTCCCAGGAGGGTGGGTGTTCTCCTCCGCATACTTCGCCGCGATGAACAGCCCGCGAAAGTCCCCGAACAGTAGCGACTGCACGGGCACGTGCGGCTTGCTGTGCACCTTCGCATCGAGCGTACCGCCCGGGTCGTCGGCCTCATCAGCGTGCCCCACCCACCCCGGCGGGGGTTTGTCGGCCGACTCGAGGAATCGCTGAAGGTGCTTAATCTCGACGTTCCCGAGGTAGATCCCCCACCCCAGCAGCCCAGCCGCCACGATCGCCTCCGCCGCGGCCGTCGTGCCCTGTTGGAGCTGCTCCCGCGGTGTGAGCGAGTGATCATCGAGGATATTCCCAATCCGATCGTGGGCACTTTCCGCGACGAAGATCAACTCGACGGTGTTGACCCCGATCTCCCCCCACAGTGCCACGTTCGTCGTCTTGGCCGTACCGATGCGGATCGGCGCGGTCCCGAAGTACTGGAACATCGATCCGCGGAGTCCGAAGAGGTTCCCGGTGATCGAGAGCGCATCGAGCGTGAACGTCCGCCAGTTTTCGCTTCCCGTGTTGACGAGGTAGATCATGTGGGCGGCGCCGGAGGTCGCTCCGGCGGCTTGGCTGATGACAAAAAGGGCGGGGGTCGCGGCGGCGCCGATGCCCGTCACCACGGCAATGACCCCGAGCACGAACGCACCGATCGAGACCCACCCCATGATCTCCGAGAGTGCGAGCGCGGTGTTCTCGGTCGTCTGGAGGGTGAGCTTGCGCGCGTTGCCGTTGTCCCTGGCGCGAACGAGGTGATAACCCGCCATCCCATCGATCTCGAGGGTCAGGATCCCGGACGGGTACTGACTGTTTTCCGCCCATGTGTCCAAGGCGTGCACGATGGCAGCGGCATCGGAGACTCCGCGACCGTGGTGGATGGCGAGGCCTTGGGGGCACGTGGGATTGGTCCAGTCGACGAGGACCCACTGGTGGCCCGCGGGGTGCTCGAACTTGTAGAGGAACGCGTGTACCTGAACGATGTCTTGGGAGCCTTGGGAGGCATCGTCGATGATCTTGGGCGTCCAGGTTCCGCGGGCGTAGCTGAGGTCCTTCTCGGGCACGCCGTAGAGCAGCCGTTCGAGACCTCGGAGGTAGGCGGTCAAGTCTTGGGTCTCTTTTGCGCTCCGGCGGAACACCGCGTCGTTCATCGTGCCTTCGGTCAGCCGCTTCTCGGTGAGCGAGAGCTCCGCCGAGAGCTGCTGTCCCGCCCAATCCGCGGTGGCGTGGGGGTCGGCGTAGACCTTGGGCCACGCGTGGGAACGGGCGATGATCTTGTCCCGGGCGAGCACCTCCATCGTGGCGAGGTGCATCTCTTGCGTGCGGGTGACGGTGGCCAGGATGTGCCAGGTTCCCTCGGTACGCCACGTGACGGACCAACTCACGGTTCCGCGTTTGGGTCCAATGACCTCCTGGTCGTAGGTCACCCTGGCCTCGCCATCTTCATCGGTCCAAGATTCCTCCACGCGCAGTGCCATCCAGGTCACCTCCTCGATTTGGTCGATGACCTCGACCACGTAGTTCATCGGACGGAGCACGAAGTGCGTGGTGGCTTCCGTCGTCACGAACGGAGAGTTCGGCGAGAGGGCGAGTTTGTAGTCGGTCACGGCGCTTGCTCCTGTTCCTCGCGAAAGTCGTGAATCCCCATGCCGTCGTCCCCCCGGAGACCGGCGCGGTTCAGCAAAGCGCGAACCATCGCCTCCAATGGACTGCCCTCGCTCGCCTGGATCGCGTCGTCGGCGAGCGTGGTGCCGAAGCGTTTCTCATAGGCCTCGGCGAGACTCTCGGCTTCCTTGGTGGGTAGAGAGAGCGACGGGATCAAGCCAACGGGCGCGGCATTCTCGATAGCCACGCGAATGCGGTTGACGAGCTTGTGAGCGCGGAGCGGGTCCGGTTGATGGACGTCGAGTTGGAACGCGTTGTAGGGCGTCCTCGACTTGGTCACGCGCCCGCCGGTGGTGCTCTCGCCTTGGGTGCAATGGCTCTCGATCTCGAGTTCGAAAGGTGTTCCCTCGATGGGGTGGCCTTCGACGGCGCACACGCGGAGGCGCAGCTCTCGGCGCAGGGAGATCGGCATTCGGACGCGCCGGATCCAGCGCCCGTAGACGTGCTCGGCCAACACATCGTCACTGGGGATGAAACTCTCATCCTCGAGCAGGACGAGTTCGACGCGACGATCGTGCCCCGGGTTGCGCTCCTTGACGTGGTCCTGCTCCGAGAGCCGGTCCCCGCACCCGATCCGCCGGCTCTCGGCCACGTCGAGCTGGTCACGCAGACTGCGGAGCGAATCGGGAGCGTCCAGCAGCGAGGTCGAAAGCGCCTCTTCCATCAGGGCGAACGCGGCATCCCAATCGTCCCGGGTGATCGTGTCGCTTTCCCGGATCTCCTTCTCGAGATGCTCGGACGCGCGTTCGCGATACGTAGCCAGCGCGGCATCGCAACGCTCGTCCCACGCCTCCGCGTCCCCCGTGTGCACGTCCCAGCTGAAGCGCTCGGACACCCACATGAGCAACACCCGCATGGCGACCTGCTCATCGTCGTCCTCCATACAGCGCAGCCACAGGTCGCGATCCCCGATGAGGAACCCCCAAGCGGACTCCGCACGTGTCTTGGTGATCTCGCCGTTCTTCCCGGAGGACCCAGAAGGGTCAGCATGGCCAAGCACCAACTGTCCGTACTCGGACCGAGCGGAAGCCTCCGCCATGAAGTCGGCGACGATATCGAGGTTGTCGAGGACTTCCCCGTCCTCGGAGAGGATCGTGCGCGGCAGAAAGGTGCGTTGACCGGGATAGTAGTCGCAGAGGCCGTAGACGAGCGCGTTGGGACGACGCAGGCGCTTCCTCGTGGTCGTCCCCACGGGGATCATGAAGGTCATGTCCTTGCGGAGAAGATCGAGTCCGGTGCCCTCCTGGGTGACGTAGCCGCTTCGCGCCAAGGAGCCGATCGCTTTGATCGTGACCTCCCCTTCGCCCGATTGGCTCGGGTGCACCACCGTCGCCCCGCCGTCGCCGTGCCGCGACGTGGCGTCGCGCGAGCCACCCTCGGGGAGGGCGATCGACCACTGCACCTCGGGCAGCGGCGCCCCGGTTTCATCGGAGAGATTCAAGATCGTCTCCATCATCGGGTCGTCGTCCGCGGTACCGAGCTCGTCCATGAGCTCGCGCAGCGTCATGATGGGGCCCTGAGGACAGCCAAGGCCGAGGCGGATCTGCCGATAGAGATCAATCTTCCGGTGCTGGAGCGCGCGCTCCAGCACCGCGTTCAGGTTGGAGGCGTCGCAGGAGAGGTTGAGGCGCCCGAGGAACGTCACGAGACGCGCACGTACATCGGGTGCGTTCGCGAACGCGCCGAGCCGGCGCGCAGCCGATTCGGGCGTCAGGCGACGGGCGTAGCCAAGGGGTTGGCTACCTCTGCGATGGAGGCGGTAGCTGCCGTCCGGTCCAAGTCTCACGGCGATCGCTCCCCGTACGGGTGGTGCATGTCCGCTCTGTCGACCACGGGCCGATCGGAATTGCAGAAAAGTTTTGGGTGTCCACGGCGAACGCCGGACTCGTGTGCCCCAGGGTCAGTGCGCGGCCGCATCGGGTGCCTATTCGGAGTCCCGCCCGTCGCGGCGCGGGTCCTTCTTTGAGGTCTGTGGGTACGTTCGCGAGGCCTGCTCGAGCCACGCCTCGGCTTCCGTCAGGACGGAGGCCAGATCGTCGTCGCGCAGCAACACGAACAGCCGCTCGAACAACCCCATCGCGTTCTGGACCAGCTCCTTGCGCTCGGCGTCGCGCAGAATCGGCGCCACCTCATCGAGCAATCGGGGCCACGTCCGCCACAACCTCCACCGTTCATACTGTGCAAGGAGACGATCGACCTCGGCAGCTTCCCCGTGGCTCCGCAAACGCAGCGCGGCGGCTTCGAGCCCCGCGGAGAGCCGTAGGCAAACGATCGCCAAGCTGCTCGCAAGCGCGTACGCCGGATACTTGGGTTCGTTGTCGCGGCCGAGGCATGTGTCCTCGTACCACCACGAGCCATCTTCCCGGCGCACGAGCGGACCACAGTTTGCGGCGACTCGGCACGTCATCGGTCCGTCCTCCCGCGCGGGCGCAGGGTGGTTTCCCCCATGGGGGTCGCCGAATGGATGACCGTCGTTTCGACGGCGATCTCCATGGCCCGTGCCGTGCGCATGGCCTCGAGCACGCCCGATGGCTCTGCGGGGAGCACGGCGGTGTAGTCGACGTAGATCTTCCCAAGAACGCGCTGAGAAAGACGTAGATGGTACTTCGCCCCATCGTGCGAGAGCGTCCCGTAGGAGCTCGAGGCCATCGTGCGGATGGACCCGTCATAGCTCGTGATTTCGCCTTCTCGGCACCAACCCTGACCTTCGAGTGCCGTCATCGTTCTGCGTTGTCGCTCCGCGATCGACAACGATGCATCTCCCGTATCGATGCGGAGCATCGCCCGCGTGATCTCTGGGGTTGGCCGGAGTAGGTACACCTCGCTGTCACACACATGATGGGCGCAGACAAACCAGCTCACAGGCACCGCAAACGCGGCATGCCGGGTTCGGAGCAAACGCCTGGCCTCGGCCGCCACGCTGCGCGACGGACCGGAAAGCACGACGTTGTGGCTGCAGGGACGAAGGACACTCCACGCGGCCTCCCACGCGTGCGCGGGAGCGAGGCCCCGCACGAGGACGATCCGGTTCCCGCGGAGGAGGGCCGAGCTCCTCCACACCTTCCCCGTCCTGGGATCGACACCTCCGGTTTCAAACCGTGCGTCGGGAAGATCCGCGAGTTGGCGAGCCAGCGTCACGCTCAGGCCTTGGGACTCCGCCTCGTGCTGGATCCACGCGAGAGGATCGACGTCGAATGGCAGACGCGACTGCTCGAGGACCAGCATGCGGCCGTCGTCCTCGAGGGGAGCAAACCCGCCAAGGCCGTCCGGCTCTGTAGGAGCGAGCCATTGCCAGTGTTTGGGCACCGGGAGCGTGCACGTCGGGTCCCCGGGGAACCATGAGCGCACCGTCCACGTCTCGTAGAGCCCCATCAAGGAGGGTGAGTGGCTCGTGGATTGGGTGCACGTCGCCCGCGGATGGAGGGCTGCTTTGGAGAACAGTCGTGGACGGACAACGTCGCCACGTTCACGCAGAGGTACCATCGCCCAGCGTAGGAGCACAGTTCGTGCCAATGGCACATGGGCCATCGCAACGCGAAGTTGCAAAAACCGCGAAGCCTCCCGCGGAACATCCTTTCCTCGATACTCGCGGATAACGGCGTTTCTCAGGGTACGCGCATTCCTCCCAAGGGAACGAGTTTTCCCTCGAATAGAGAGTGAGCCGCTGCTACCTTGCCTCGGTGCCACAATCTCCAACGTCCGGCTCCGAGACGCCCGAGGCAGTCACCGCGACGTTGGCGATCGCCTATCCCCACGAGCAACTCGAACCGCGTCCGGTCTCCATCACCCTGCGAGTTCTCGAGGGCCGTGACCAGGGCCGCGTTTTCGTCGTGCAAGGCCCCTCCGTGACCGCAGGAAGGAACCCCGACAATCCGGACGAAGCGCCCCCTGTGCACGCGATCCTGCTCACGGACGATACCGTGAGCCTCGCGCACTTCGAGCTCCGGCAAACCCCCGCCGGCCTCGTCCTGCGCGACCTCGGGAGCACCAATGGCACCTGGGTCGGGCTCTCCCGCCTCCCCGAGCTCGGCGACGGCGTCTATGTCTATCCAGCAACCGAGAAAACACCCGGCACGAGGTTTCGGGCGGGCCGCGTACTGCTGGAGATCATCGCGCAAACCGAGGGTCCGCGCGCCGTGTCACAGCACGATCGGCTTGGTCTCTTGCGTGGCTCGAGCGCCACGATGCGCGAGCTGTACTCGCTCATCCAGCGTATCGCCAAGACGCAACACACCGTGCTCATCACAGGCGAGACAGGCACCGGCAAGGAGGCCGTCGCCCGCACGATCCACGATCTCTCGGGTAGCCAAGGGCCATTTGTAACCCTCGACTGCACAATGCTCAATCGGACGATGGCCGAGGCGCAGATCATGGGTCATGCCAAGGGTGCGTTCACGGGGGCAGACAGCGATCGCGACGGGTATTTCCGCGATGCCGAGGGAGGGACGCTCTTCATCGATGAGATCGGTGAGCTCCCCCTCGATCTCCAGCCCAAGTTGCTGCGTGTGATCGAGCGCAAAGAAGTGACCCGCATCGGCGAGACCAGTCCCCGGCCGATCCACGTCCGGATCATCTGCGCGACGCACCGAGATCTGCGCAAGGAGGCCTCGGAAGGTCGATTCAGGCCCGACTTGTACCATCGCGTGTCCAAGCTACCCATCGAGCTTCCGCCCCTTCGTGAGCGCCGCGAGGACATTCCCATGCTCGCCAGCCACTTTCTCGAGATCGAGAACCGCGCGCTCGAGAGCCCACGGAGCCTGTCCGACGTCGCGATCGTCGCGTTGCAAGCCCAGCCGTGGGAAGGGAACGTGCGACAGCTCATGACGGTGATCCAACGGTTGGTGACCATGGTCGACCACCAAGAGATCACCGTTTCCGATCTGCACCGGTTCGGTCATGAGTGGAGAGACGTTTTGCAGCCGAAGGCCGAGCCGGGGGAGAACCTATCTTGGTTCGAGATGCCGCTCAAAGAAGGGCAGGACGAGTTCACTCGGCAGTATTGCATCCTCGCGCTTGAACGCGCCGGGGGGAATGTTCGCGCTGCGGCCGATCATGCGGGGTACACGGATCGCGGGTTTCGTGAGCTGTTGCGGCGTTTGGATTTCTCGAAACGGGAGACACCGGAGTGAGGGCCCTGCTGCTGCGGTCGGTGCTCGCGACGGCAGTGCTGCTCCTCCAAGGTGGCCGCGCGGAAGCGTCGGAGGCTGCATCGCCCTCCTTCACCCTACCCATCGAGTCGCTGCGCCTCGTCGTCGATGCGCCGGAGGGAACGGCGGACTTCGTCGAGGGCGAGCTACGTACTCGACTCGCGACACATGCTATCGCCGCGGTCACGGAGACGGAGGTGAGCCTCTTGGTCACGGTCACCGCCGGTAGCGCGAATGTCTTCGAGGTGTTCCTCGAGCTTCGCACGCCCCAGGGAGCACTCGAGGCGAACGGGCCGTGTGCATGCACCGGTGCGGAACTCATGGACTTCACCCTCGAGATGGCCCTCGGGCTCATCCGCACTGCCAACGACGCCCCCCCACCGCGCAAGACCGCGAAGAACGACCCGGTTCCACCGCCCCGCCCCATCGTCCAGGCTTCACATCCGCCCGCTCCTCCGCCTCGCCTTCCTGCCAAGATCGGTCCCGTGGGGATCGTCGGGGCGACGGTGGGGGGCCTGTCGCTCGCCACGATGATTACCGCTGGCGTACTTTCGACCCGGCCCCCGGATGCGCGCGGTGACGCAGGGGAGGTCCAGACACGTCAGTGGCGTGCCCCCGCATTGTCGACCGTCGCCATTGCATCTGCGGTCTTCGCTATTGCTGCGACCATGGTCGTTCTCGATGTCCTCGATCGTCACGATAAACGCAAACGTCTGCGCATGGCTGCGCTCCGGCCCGCGGCGCGCTTCGAGGGTCCATGAGACGCTTGTTGCTGCTGGTTTCTCTGGCCCTGGGCGGGTGTTGGAAGGATGACCCATCCCACTGCGGGAACCGCTATGGTGACGTCGGGTGTCGGGGCAGGTTTTGCAGTCTGTGCGTCGCCACGGAGAGCGGGTGTGTCGAGGCGAAGCCAGTGCCGGAGTGTTACTTTCCGGGCCGCGGGTCGGAGACGACGTCGGGTTCCGATTCGAGCGAGAGCGGCGGGACTACCAACGAAGACACTGAATAAGGCAGTCTCGGGCCCACCTGCGAGTCCCGCCACGGACAACGCGGTCACTTGTGAGCGCCCCGCGGCACAACGATGCAGGCGCTCAGCAGCGGGTTTCGAGGGAGGCGAAGCCGACTGAGGGCCCCGCCCGGCTGCAGCGGTGAGTTGGATCTCCGACTCCTGCGTCACACCTACTTGACCATCTCTTCGGTGAATCGTTGAGGTATTTCGAGGCAATCTTCCGCTACCTTGAGAAAGTTTATCGGAGATCTGTTTTCCAAACGTTCTCTTGAGTACACCGTGTTCGGCTTCTGACAGATAAGCTGTATGCAAGCAGCGCTGATCAGAAGCACTGCGAACTCCGCGTCGAGATCTTTGTGTGAGAGTTTGGCCGGTGTCGCCACGAAGAGGTGTTGGGGGGAGAGGGCCAGCAACAACAAGAGTCTTCCATCGGGGATATCCAAGAAGGTCAGCGGATAGTCGGCGGTTATGAGCGCCAGGCCACACGCCCCAGTCTCGACACTAAGGTGAATCATCAGCCATTGCCAACCTAAGAGCACCTCCGCCAGCTCAACTCGGTGCGAAAGCGGCAGCGTACGAATCTCGTTTCGAGCCACGGCGTTTGCATCTAGCACCTCCGCAATCTGTGGGTTTAGCCGCTCCAGGTCACGCTTGATCTTCTCAAGCGTCGGTTCAAGGAACTCTACCATCTCTCTAATCTTCCGTGGACTTCGATGTTCCAAAGTCGCCAAGAACTGGGCCCAGGTCCCGCGTTCCGTCGGCGTAAGTTGCGACGGGGTCACCCCTTCAAGAAGCTTGGCATGAACCCGCGCCGCTTCACTCTCAAGCGCCGAGTATCCCTCTTCCACGGCGTCCCGGTGCTCATGCACTGACACGTCACGGTGTTCCGGCTGAAGCGCATAGAGGTCTTTCTGCCAACCTGTTCCCGAAGGTGAGAAACGCTTGTGGCGGAGGGGACCGGCCACGGATCGCGAGCACGCCCAGAGTTGTTCGGCCTCCTGCGCGTTCTCTCTCGTACACCAGGATTTTAGAAGGAACTTTGGAACGTAGTGAGACTTCACGGCACAATCCAGTCTGTCAAACATGTTTGACGCGCGCGGGTGAGCTCCTGATTCCTGGTGACCCAAGGGCGGTTGCAAGCATGCCACGAATTTCGTCTTGGCCCACACCTACGTCTCCGCGAAAAGGGATGCCATTGACCTCCAACGGAGCTGGGCAGGCGCGCTGCCGCGCTGCCTCTAGGACAAGTGAAATCCGTAGAGGCCTTGCTGCTCGGCTTTGCGAACGAGCCGACCTAAGCCCGGCGCAATTCCTCGATTCTCTTCCTGGGACGCGCGGAGCAGTCCCATTAGGACATCCGCGACCTGCACTTCGGGATATGTTTGGGAGTCGACAAATGAGATAGTCTCTGGTAGCCGTTTCCGCTCGCCCGCCCTCATGAGCGCCATTTGCTCACACCAGGCATCCTGCAGCACGGTTTCCTCAGCGTGGGACGCCATATGATCAACTACTATCTCAGCTAGGCCTCTGGATCTTTCAAGAAATGATGACAGCGTTGCCACGATCATAGCAATGCTTTCCGCAAGATGGATCCGATGTTCCCCTCGTCGGGTCGGCCTAGTCAACGCAGGGCTAGTCTCCGCCTTGTCGAAGGCCAGAAAGAACGGTAGGGCCGACCAGTTCTCCAGCAGAATTGATAGGACGGCTTCAGAGATGGCTGGTGCCGCTTGAGCACCTTCGAATTCCTCGGAAAAGGTAGCCTTCTTGAGCTCGATCCGCTCGCCAGCCAGTCCTGCCCACTGACGTTGCAACTCGGCACGTGAGGCTTCAGGAAACACAACGCCGCCGAATAGAAAGCTGTGCCTCGCTAGGGATGGCCGGATAACCTTCTGCCCGGAGTCGTCGAGAGCAACCACGTAGCGTGTCACGTTTCTTTTGGACGCCCAGGATGGAAGCGGACGAACACTCACAGCATGCCTCAAGGCTAGGCTGCCACAAATGGCCAATAGCTGTCAACTATTGCATCGCGGTTCGCGGGAGATCGGACGAACAGAGAGGGCTGGTTGTGGCATACCCACCGACCTTCGTACGTCCAACGGCACAGCGCTCGCTGTCTCCAAGCGCGGCTTGGGCGGCACATCTCACACGGCGATCTCATCGTATCCTTCCATTGCCAGGCGAGGGCCCTCCATAGACGTAGACTACACGGAGGGGCCGAGTACCAAGCCCAGGCCACGAGAGGTCTATGCGGTCCTGGCTCGCTCGACCTACCATCCAAAGTTGTCGCGGCCGGTAGTCCTCAGCTTGCATTTTTTGAATGCGAGCGGACGATTCGTCAACAGAAGCATTTGTGTACCATAGCAGCAGTACAAGACGCCCGTTATGGTGCCTACATCGACGAGCGGTTCTCCCCAGCAGGCCCGAGTCATGGCCAACTCAGGAAAGTCACTCGGGGCCGCGAAGCATAGGCCTGCTGGTCACCTGGTACCCGGCGGCATTGCCGTGCAGGTGATCGCCGGCGTCGAACCGCGGGTCGAGCCGCGCCGGATCGGACGGGTCTCGCACGGCCGCCTCCAGATCGAGCACGGCATGCACGGTTCGGTTGGCCCGGATCCACGCGTTGACCGCGAGCCGCTTCTGCTCGCCGGCGGCGTCGCCGAAGGGCGCGCCAAACAGCGTCGCGCCCTTCCACGGCAGCAGCGTGGCTAGGATAACCTTCGCGTCCTGGGCGTGAAGGTTTCTCGAGCGCAATCCTCAAGGCCGCCTTCGAGAACCCCCACAATGCCGCGGAGCTCGTCCGCGAGCTATTGCCGCTGGAGGTGTCCAAGCTCACGGACTGGAGCACGATGAAGGCTCTCAGGGCGTCGTTCGTCGATGAAGAGCTGACCGATCACCACACCGACCTCCTTTTCTCGGTGGAGGTCTGCGGGCGCCAGACGTGGGTTTACATCCTGCTGGAGCACCAAAGCACCAACGATCGTGAGATGCCAAGGCGCATGTATGGCTACATCAAGGAGATCTGGCAGCGTTTTCGCGATGGAGACGCGGGGTCGTTGCCACCCGTGATCCCCATCGTGCTCACCCATGTCCCCGGGGGCTGGACGGCGCCACGCAGCCTTCACGAGACCATGGACCCAAACCCGTCGACCGTACCCGGGATGGCCAGGTTCGTTCCAGGCTTCGAACTCATCATCGAAGACCTTGCCGTCATGACGAACGAGGACATCAAAGCCAAGGCGTTGTCCGCCTTCCCCAAGCTCGTGCTTTGGGCGCTTCGTGACGCACGTACGCCGGTCGCCGCCCTGGCAAACCTTGGAACTTGGCTGGACGCATTCGCCGAAGCGCTCAGGACGCCGAGCGGGATCAAGGCCGTTGCGCAACTCCTGGCCTACCTCTCGCTTGTCCTCGACGACGCGCCCTACTACGAGATCTGTGCCACCATCGTGAAGGTTGCCCCATCGAGCAAGGAGAGCATCATGACCGCCGCCGAGAAGTTCATCCAACAAGGTCGCTCCGAGGGTCGTGCCGAAGGTCGCTCCGAGGGTCGTGCCGAAGGTCGCTCCGAGGGTCGCATCGAGATGCTGACCAAGCTCGTCATCGCCAGGTTCGGCGCTATTTCCGAAGCGCAGCAAAGTCGCCTCGACAAGGCCACCGATGACGAACTGAACTGGTTCGTCGAGCGGGTCCTGATCGCCGAGAGTATCGACGCCCTCCTCGGCGAGTAGAGCGCGGTCCAGCTTTCGAGATCAGTAGGGGCTGCCATTCCCGCCGTTCGACCCGGCCGGGTCGAACGGCTCTCAGCCGTCCGTCCTCGGCTCCACGAGCGGACCGTCTCCGGTGCCCCCCGGATTCCCCTCCTCCCCCGCACGCCGGCGAGACCGCGCCCGCGTAGCCGTCACGAGCGACGGATACGTCACGCCCACATCCTCCTCACGCCCAAAGAGAAACTGCCCCACCCTCCGCACCTCGTCGTAAGTCCTCGAGAGCACCGTCCAACACCGTCTGACCGTCGCCGCCCATCGCTCGCTCTCCGACGCGCCCCCGATCCCCAGCGCGAGAAAGATCCGCCCCGCGAACTCCCGTGCTCGCTTCACGTCCGCGACGTCGTAGTGCCGCGCATCCCCCTCGATGATCGCCCGCACCCGCGGATCCTCGTAGAGATCGGCGAGCATCTGGAGGTCGTTCGCCAGGTCCTGATACCCCGTGCCCGAGCGGATGAACTCGAGGCTCGCCGCCACGTCGGTGACATCGCTGAGGTGATACTCGAGCAAGCGAAGCATCGCGGAGCGGGTGGCATGGGCCTGCCGAAACACCTCCTCGGGAAGCGCGGCGAGTGAGGCGAGTTCGACTTCCCGCAACTGCTGCTGTCTCGCGTGCCACGTGGCGAGCGCAAGGGTCCGGAGGCGCGCGAGCTGCTCGAGCTCGAAGATCCCGATCGTGGACAACGCCGCGAATCGTTCGAAGCGCGGTGCCTGCTCGTCCCGCGTGGCGATGCTGTGGGCGATCGCGGCGGCGCGCTGAGGGTCGACGCGGAGCGGCGCGAGCGAGGACGTGGGCAGCTGTTCGAGCTCGACCTCGATGGCTGCAAAGGCGGTGCTCGCTTGTTCGGGGGTGATCGTTCGATGCGATGTTGCCATGCCCCTTCTGTCGACCACGGGCCACCCGGACTTGCAGAAAACTGCTGCACCGAAACGCAGGAGCCTCCCCGTGTTCGTGAGGAACACGGCACGGGGATAGCGCTCGATCGCGCTCCTCCCCACCGAGGGTGATGGGGATCTGAAGGCCTCGCACGAGTTCCGACCTTGCCGATCGGCGACCTCCAAACACTCGCCGCAGTCGCCCGCGGCGCGAACCTGCGACGCGAAAAACTCGGACGACTTCCGACCTTGCCGATCTTCGACCTCCAGAAACTCGGACGAGTCGTCCGCGGTGCGAACCCCGCGCTCCGGGAACTCGCTCGAGTTCCGACCTTGCCGTTTTTCGACCTCCAACGACTCGCCTGAGTTGTTCGCGACGCGATCCCCCGCGATCCGCGAACTCGGACGAGTTCCGACCTTGCCGATTTTCGACCTCCAGAGACTCATCGGAGTCGTTCAGGAGCTGTGAGGGGTGACACCCGGAACTCGAACGAGTTCGCGAATGCCGGAAATCGGCCCCTCGGCGACCCACCGGAGTTCCAAATCCCAGCCTGGCGCAGGCACGAAGACCCGCACGCCGCCGCGCGGACGCGGAGGTCTGCGCGCTCGCGCGGCCCGCTCACTCCGCGTTGCGGGTGATGAGCCACTTGTACGCCGCGCCCGGAAAGTCGAGGCACGTCACGTCTTCATACCGCTGAGCCCGACGGTGTATTCGCCGTCGTCCGTTCCGTACGTTTCGATGGCGGGCGAAACGACGACCTCGGTGTCGGGGCGCATCTCGATCGGGACCGTGATCCTGTCGCCGCACGAGTCGGCGACGGCGGGACATCGCTCCGGAAACGTCACGGGGAAGAACGGGTCGAAGAAGTCGGAGGGTTGGTCGCCCTCTTCCGGGAACGGGCTCGCCGCGAGGACGGCGGCGAGGTGCAATCGGTCGGTCTCGGGTTCGCGGATTCCGAGCCAGTACTCGGTCCAGAACGGCTGATAGAGACCGGCGTACACGATGTAATCGCGACCAGGGACGAGGAGCGCCGCGACGTCCGCGTCGCGGGACAAGGCGATGTCGTAGGTCACGTCTCCCTCGCAGGAGAACTCGTCGTGGCATGCCTCGTCGCGCGGGGCTCGTGCACCTGCCACCCCTCGAGCCTACTACTCATCAACGAGGGCGGCGGCCTGATTGAGCACGGTCTCTGAGAGGTACATTCCCGCCGCCCGGAGGCGCTCGAACAGGGGTCGAACGGCGGCTACGTGTCCATCTCGCTTGGCCTGCAGTACGAGCCCCAGCGTGCCGCGCAGCGGGACTCCAAGTGTCTGCGCGCAGCGGCGCCCGCTGAGATCGTCCACAATCGCTTCAGCACCTGGGTGAGTGAATGCCCAAGCGAGTACCTCGGACTCGCCCGCACCAAGGTCCCAGCGTGCAATCTCTATCGGGACGACTTCGATCGAGACGGTGACCAACCATGTGGTCTCCCGCAGGGCGATGCTCGTAGGATCGTGGTCTCCGTACGCTGCGATCTCGGAGGAAACCGCGCCGGGAACGCAGACGAGACTCGCACTGCGCGGAGCAAATCCGTCAGCCCAGCGCGCGTCAAGAGAATGAGGGGGGATGCGTTCACCACCGGGGGTTCACGCATCGAGCTCTCTCCTGAGATCAGCGATATTCACATCGAACACTTCGATCCTTCGCGAGGAAAGCTCGAGGAGGAAATCGCGCCGATTCATGCCCGCGATCAATGCGGCCTTCTCCATCGAGACCTCGTGGTTCGAGTACCAGTGAATCGCGGCGGCGACCCTCATCTGGTGGCCAAACTCTTCTGGCGACCGCCTCAGGGCCGAGAACGCCTCCACAGGGAGCTCAATCGTCAACTTTGCCGTCACCTGCGACACGCCACCAGCATACCCGTTGGATGAGGCAGGTCCGAGGAGAACTACGCGTCGAACCCCGCCGCCTGCCTCCAGCGGCGGCGGTATGCGGGGTCGGTCTCCCTGCCGAATCTTGCGCTCCGGTGCGTGGGGGCGGCCATCCCGGCCATCGCGACCCGTCAGGTCGAACGGCTCTCAGCCGCCCGTCCTCGGCTCCACCGCGGACCTTCCCCGGTCCCACCCGGATTCCCCCTTCCCCCGCACTCCGACGGGACCGCGCCCGCGTCGCCGTCACGAGCGACGGATACGTCACGCCCACATCCTCCTCACGGCCGAAGAGAAACTGCCCCACCCTCCGCACCTCATCGTACGTCCGCGAAAGCAGCGACCAGCACCGTCTGACCGTCGCCGCCCGTCGCTCGCTCTCCGACGCGCCCCCGATCCCAACGCGAGAAAGATCCGCCCGCGAACTCCCGTGCTCGCTTCACGTCCCCGGCGTCGTAGGACGAGGCACCGAACTCGGGCGAGTTCGCGAATGCCGGTAATCCGCCCCTCCGGGACCCAACCGAGTTCCAGACCCGATCCTGGGGCCTGCACGAAGACCCGCACGGCTCCGAGAGGGGCGAGTACCTCGGGCCTCCGTCGCAATGAATGACGAGCGCCGTCGCTACCGACCTGGCCACGCACCGCAGCCGATGCGCTGGGTCGCGATCACGACGTTGTCGTAGAGGATCGTCTGCGCATCGGTGGGGACGATTCCCATCATCTCGAGCTCTTCGCGGCGATTCGCGGAGCTGTCGCGCTCGTAGTAGGCATCGAGGACGAACGCCTTGAAGCGCACGTCGTCATCGGTGCGAAAGTCGAAGCCTTCAAAGGGGGCGGGTTCGGTGCAGGCGGAGAACGAGCACCCGCCTTCGTGGAAACTGGATCGGAGCCAGGTGCCCGAGGGCCTGCCGGGGCCGTACTCGCCGAGCAGGGTGTCGTCGACCCAGAGGGCGAGGACGCCATCGCGTTCACCGACGGTGTTGGCCTTGGCGTAGTACTCGATGCAGAACCATGCGTCGCGCGGGAGTGCGTCCTGATGGAGGGGACGAAAGAAGTTTCCGTAGTAATAGGTGGTGCCCTGGTCGCCTTCGCAGCCGGGAGTGGCACTGCCATCGTTGCAACGGCCCGAGCGCATGGCGTGCCAATAGACATAGAAGTTCAAGAGGTCGTCGGTGCTGGCGTCCACGTCGAACCAAAAGCCTTCATCTCCGGGGGGCACGGTGTTGGCGAGGCCGCTGCCTTGGAACGCGGGGGTGCCTGCGGTGAGGCGGACCCAATGATGGGGGGTCGGCGCGGTGCCGACGAATTGGGCGAAGAACCGCACGTACACCGCATCGACGCGCTCGGGGAACGCGATCGAGGCTTGCGACGAAATGTACATGGTCTCGTCCAGATCGGCGGAGGTGACCGATGAACGGAGCATGCCGGCGCCGGCGAAGGCCATCGCATCGTCTTCGCGCCATTCGAGGTAGGGGGTGTCGGCTTGGGGCGCGTCCCAGCGGCCCCATCCGGCTTCGAAATCGTCGAAGAAGAGGACGGCGGGATCGTCCGCGAGGCCCTGATCGCCGGGGTACTGCGCGCTCAATGGCTCGTCGCCCGTCTCGTCGCCGGTGGTGGGCTCCGGGTCGCCGGTCGTGGGCTCCGGGTCGCCGGTGGTGGACTCCGGGTCGCCGGTGGTGGGCTCGTTTTCATCGGTGGTGCTGGAGAGGGGCGATGCCGTGTCCGCGGTGACGTCGCCGTCCGATGGGGTGACGGTGGCGGGCGACGTGGTGCCGGCAGCATCCGTGATCGGGCGGCTCGAGGCAGAGTCGCCGTCGCCGTTCTCCGCCGCGCTCGAGGCCTCGTCTTCGGCGTCGGCACAACCCGCCAAGCATCCCAAGAGCAGTCCGACAATCGCTCGGTCCATCCCGTCCACCCTCGGGAAAGCGTACCAAGGCTTCCGCCTCGGTTGGCCCCTGTCCTAGGTGCTTACCTTTCAGAACGCGCTCGAGTACGTAGGCACTGCATACGTGCGAGCGACATCGGGACCTGGGGTCGGAAGTGACGCCGCGAGAGGCCGTCGCCATGGACATGCGCGTATTCGAGCAGGGCGGCCGATGCAGTCGCCAGCTCGTCGCTCGGCGCCAACGACTCTGGCAAGGTCGGTGGGTGAGCCATGACGCTGAGCAAGCCCTAGACCACCTTCTGGCACACGTCGCACGCTTCGTGGACACGCTAGATGCCGCACGGGTGCGCCGCGAAGTCGACATCCTATCCTTCAAGGCCCAAGTGCTCGACCTCATGCTCAGCGCGGTCCAGACCACCGCGGTTCGCGTCTGTAACCGGTCGAACGAGGGGCAGCCATCGGGACTCGAGCTGCGTGCCTGCGCAGTTGCGACGCGCATTGCCGAGTACAAGCGCGTGTCCATCGACGTGCGCATGCACCTGATCGAACTGTCGAGGGACTGGCGTTGCACCCAATGTCGGAGCGACGTTGCGGACAAGGCTGTGTTAACCAGCAAAACCCCCTTGACTGCCGACTTGGTGTGCCGGGCGTGCGGCACTCGCACGCCGCTGGCGCCCCAGGGAACGGCACGTTTGCTGGAGCTGTTTGGCCCGCTGGAGTCTTCCACCTGGGATCCCGCTTCGAACGGATTCATGACCCGGTGATTCGGCGGCACCCCTTCGCGCTTGTCACTCCCGTATCGGCGAACGTGCGAGATGGATCTGCGTCGCCGTACGTCCCCCGCGTCCCCTGCGTGCACAACCGCGACCTTCCGACCGGCATTGTGCCTGCGTGGCTTCCTGGTCGCTCCTTGCCCCCTCCCGTTCCCTCTTTGAAACTCCTCGTCGCGAGCCAGTCACGGTCGCGGCACGACTCATTTTCTCGGGGCGTGATCAGGCCTTTTCGGACCGCGGGTGGTGGTGTACTGGAAAGCAAAGACGGAGGAGTGCATGGCGTTGGAGCCCGGGAACTTGTCGGATTTGCAGGGCCGAGGACAAGAGCAGTGGGACAGGCAGGTTCGCGAGTGGATCGCGGAGCTGATGGCTGCCAGTCCCCACTGGGTCGCGCCCGACGATGCGAGGCTCTCGGCGGAGCCGACACCCGTGGATTGGAGCGGATTTCCACAACGGCCAGAGACGTGCCTCGGCTTGCGCAAGACGTTGCCGCTGCTGGATTGGCGCACCGCGAACGGCGATCTCGGCCGCGTGGTGGGGCACGAGGAATACCTCGAGTGGCGGGTCGTGTACGGCCCGAACGGCAAGCTCCAGCGCGTGGAGTTCACCACGGAGGTGCAAGAGTACTGGCGGATCCTGGCCGCGTACCACCCGACCAAACTCTTGAGGCTCGCCGCGCGCTTCGCCGGCGAAACGACCGCGTCGTGGCAGGAGATCTACGGTGACCTGAATCCGTTCGCGACGAACGTGACGCCCGAGCAGCGCGCGCGAGCATTCGAGCGCAACATGCTCCCCAATGAAGGGCCACCACGCAGCCCGTACAACAACGGCCAGAAGGCGATCTGTTTCCTGTCGCAGAGCGTGAACTCGCTCGGCGCAGCCATCGGGCTCGCCAAGTTCGCCGGGGTGCCCTATGGCAAGAATGAGGGAGGAGGCGCGGTGCGCATGAGCGCGGCCGAGGCGATCGCGTCGACCAACACGCAGCTCGCGGTCGACTGCCGGTCGAGCGATCCGACCATCGTGGACGTCTTGATCCGGCTCGCATGGGCCGGTCGCTGCATGAGTCTGCTGGACCCGGTAGGCATCTACATCCTGGGCGTGGACGCGGCGGGCCTGGTATTGCCCGACGGTTCGCCGATGCCTGCGGAGTGGTTCGACTTCCAGCGCGGTGCGCATGGACCTGCTGGCGCGGGTGCGGTTCGCCTGCATCAGCGGTTGATCGTGGAGGTCCCCCCTGGCGTGGGCTTCACTCTCGGTGACGTGATCGATACGGCCATCGACGAACCCCTACGCTTTGGAGGCCAGCTGGCGAGCCACATCCGAGTTGGCCTGTACGCGCGTCTCGGGCCAGAAGGCAGCATTCCCGTCGCGCCCGTCGTTGTTCATCCGCTGGCCCCGGTTCCGCCCTGCGGAAGTCCGCAAGCGTGTGAAGGCTGGCGCCAGTTTCTCTCCGAGTTCGAGGCCGTGCCCGCACCCGCGGACATGGCCCAGCCGGAGCGCCCCACGCGTCGAGGACGGATGTGAACGCGACGGACCTTGCACCGGACCAACTCCCGCCGGGCATCTTCTTTCGATCCGGAGAACGACCCCCGCACCACTGGCGGGGAGTCGTCTTCAACGTGGTCGCGGGAGCGGAGAAGCCAGCCGTGCGGGATGCGCTGGCGCGACTCTGGCAGATGTGGTCGGAGCTCGCGCGCGGTCGGGTTCGCGACCTGGCCAAAACTCGCGAGGACGATCCCAACGACGTGGTCACCGAGGGCGACCTCACCGTGCTGCTCGGCATCGGACGCAGCCTCTTCGGCGACGAACGACACATGCCGCAGATCCTGTCCGGCGATCTTCGGCCGAGCGAGCTGGCGCGGCTCTTTCCGGGGCCCAACCAGCCATTCCCGAAGCTCCACTGGGCGGCAGATGCTGCACCACAACAGGCTCAAGGGGACTTCTTCGTGCAATTGTTCGGCAGCTCCGCGCTCGTGGTCAACCGCGCGATCGTGGAAGCACAGAAGCTCATCGACGACTTCGACCTTCCGCTCCGAATGGGGATGTTCTATCGCGGAGCCCACCGCGAGGATGGCCGTAGCTGGATCGACTTCCACGACGGCATCAACAACATGCCGGCGAACGAGCGCCGTGCCGCAATCGAGTTCACCTCGGCCGACGCTCCTTGGCTCGTGGGCGGGACGTTCGCGATCTTTCTGCGCATCCACGTCGATCTCAAGGTTTGGCGCAGCCTCACGCGCGAGCAGCAGGAGCTCCTGGTCGGCCGTCACAAGCTCACCGGGTGCCCGCTGACCTCGGCTTCGATTGTGGACGGGCGCCCGGTGCTCGACTTCCAACCTGGGTGTCCCGTGGCAAATGCCAACTCGGGCCAAGCAACCGCGGAGTTCACCGATCCGCCGCCCGCTGCAGGGCTGGTGAAAACATCCCACATTCACCGCTCGAACTTCAACCGTGGGAGTCCTGGCGCAGACGGCAACAATCGCATCTTCCGCCAGGGCTACGAGTTTCTCGAGCCGAACGGCGACGGTGCGCTGCACGTTGGGCTGAACTTCATCTCCTTCCAGCGTTCGCTCAAGCGCGTCAGGAACATCCTCACGACCGGCGGCTGGATGGGGGACGTCAATTTCGGTGGCTCGACGGCGGAGGCTGGTGCACCGCCGATCCCACTGATGAGCGTGCTCGCCGGTGGCCTCTACGCGGTGCCACCGCGCGCCGACCCTTTTCCTGGTTGGCCGCTCTTTGCGTGAGCCATCCTCGGCCGCGTGAGCGGCCGCCCATCACCACAATCGGCAGAGGCACCTGCCGTTGGAGCGAGCCAGCGCGGGACCGCCCTATGCTACGATTCCGGGGTAGGATGAGCTTCGGCGTCACCAAGATCCAGCAGGATGGGCCCACGTGGGTGATGGAGTTCTTCGACGCGCGCTCGGAGTGGATCTTTGCCGAGTTCGTAGAGGCGCTGCGAACGCTCGGCGTACCACTGGCGGCGGAGGTCCCGGATCCACCCGAAGCAGGGTTCCTCGTCACCACGACGTGGAATGGTGCTGACGTGTCGGTGGGCTACAGCGACGACCGAGGGTGCCACATCCTCAGTTCGAGCAGAGACACCCTCGACGAACTCTCGCGTCTGACGCAGGCCCTACCTTGAAGCGCGCTCGAGCGCCGTGTTCACTGCAGCCAAAGTGAATACTGGCGCCACAACGGTGTTGCCGGACGTTCTTGCGCGCGAGGCTTGGGTGGACAATGAAGGCCATGGACAGGCGCGTATTCGAGCGGGGCAGCCCATGCAGGCGCCAGCTCGTCGCTCGGTGCCCATAGGCTGCGCAGTAGCCCCTGTGAGGCGGTGCGGCCTTGGAGTTCTCGGGTGCTCGATGCGGGGCCGCATGAAGATGTTGCCTCCCGCTCTCGAGCCCGAGGAGATCGCTCACCTCCTTCATGGTGCTCGCGCTCCTCCCCTCCCCCCGCCTCCAGGACAGCTCTCCTTCTTCGACGCGTAGCGCCGGTGCCGTCACCAGCCCGTGGCCGAGCCTTGGTTCCAGACCCGTCTCCGCGACTCGCAGGCGCACTCCCGCTCCTCTTGCGGGCCAACTTCGCGACCATCATCGCTGCGCCGAGGCGTACCCGCACGTCGGTTACCCGATCGATGGCGGGCCGTTCCGGGATGGTGGACGGGAACGGCGTCATACAAGGTCAGACTTCATCGGTCGGGGCACTATAGCTCCGGTTCTGCTGTGGTGGCCTGCGTGCTTCCTGTCGTGCTGAGCACCCGGACGAGCGCATCGTGTAGGGCGGGATCGGAACATTCGAGACTGCCCTGCACGAGCTCTGCTACCACCTGCTGCGTCTTTCCACGAAAGACGGCACCGCCATCGGTCATGTACAGATAGGCGACGTACACGAGCTTGCCTTGGGCGTCGTTGATTTCCTGGATGGTGAGTTGGCCCAGAAACTCCGCTTGCTCGACGGTGCGCGCGTCTTTCACATCGGCGGCAAAGAACGGGATGCGTTCGCTCAGCGGATATTCTTCTGCGCCATGCAGCTTGCCCGCTTTCGCGAGTTGCTTCCGGGCCGTCACGGTCAGCTCGTCATACTTGCCCGGCTGCCAGCGCCGTCCTGCCACCAGCACCGTGCCAGCCGCCTCTTGGGGCGCGCCTCTTAGAACCTGCGCGACTGCCTCGCTCTCCTGCGCGACTTGTTTCAAGTCGTTCATGACCTCGGCGCGCGTGAGGTGTCCGTCCTTCTCGTAGTTGTCGAGAATGTATTGGGCGAGCGGCGCCGACGGAAAGGCCGAGAGGAAGCGCTGCGCGGTGCGGATGGGCCAAAGGCCGCAAGCGATGCGCTCGGTCAACCGCGTGTCACGCAGCGGGACCGGAAGCGCAGCAAAGATCTCCTGGCATGCTACAAACTTGTTTTCGGGCAGCCTGCGAACTGGCAGGAAGTGCTGCCACGTCTCGTCGACGGGGGTGTTGCTGCGGGCCAACGCGAGATGGACGAACAAGCACAAGTCCTCCTGCGCTGTCGCCACGTCGTAGGCATCGATTCTCCGAGCCCAAGCCACCGCCCACTCGCCGTGTTCCGACGTGATGTCGTCCAACCCAACCCACGTAGCCTCGCTGGGCCACTTCAACTTGTAGAATTCGAGCGATAGCGCTGCGAACAGCTCCAATCGTTCGGCAGCGCCGAGGTTCAACGTTTGGATGAACTCGTTCTCGTCGCGCCCGCATTGGTGCTTGCAGCTCCAGAGCGCGCGCCAGAGCGGCACTTGGGGGCCACTTCCTGACGGCGCAGGCACCAGGCGCTCGAGCAGCGTGGGAGGTTCCATCCCAAGCCAGCGACGGCGGCACTCGGCCTGCGAAGGCATCGCGAAGTTCAGCAAACGGAGCCCTTGGAAGTGCGCAGTGAGCTGCAGCGCCGGAAGGAGCTTGGGATCGATCCTCTCGAGCGGATCAATGCCGAGATCGATCATCTTCCACGTTTCTTTGTTCCGGTAGGACTGCTCGGCGTAGCCCAGCAGCTTGAACGCTTCTTGAAACTGAGCAGAGCCTTCGCCCCCAGGAACGCGATAGTAGGCGCCATCGGGGATCGCCGCAGCCATGGCTTCCTCTACGGCACCTTCGAGCTTGGACGCGAGGTCCCCGCTGTAGTGGCGGATGAGGACTTGGAAGTCATGCATGGTCGCCGATGGTATCACGCTAGCGGTGGTCAACGCCTGCTCCCAGAGTCGTCGAGCCGTGAGCTGGGTGGCACAGCGTGAGCCCCGGCGCGCGCTGTTTTCGTTCGACGAACCGAGCCGTCCGTCGAGACTCTGCACAATCTACGATTCTTAGGGGGAGGGCATGCCGCTTGCAGCTAGGGCGGCAGAAGGACAATCGTCGCCGGCAGCTGTTCTCATGACCGCGGACGGCGTCGTCACCCTCCGCGGTCCGATGGATTCGTTAGCCGAGAAGACTTCGATCGCCACTCTGGCGCGAAGCACCGAAGGTGCTAAAACCGTCGTCGACGAGATCGAAGTCAAGGCCGAGTAGGCCGAAAGACGGGCGCTTGTGCCAAAGTGACACACCGTTTTCGACGCGCGAGAGGTCGATCGCGACAAGGTCCGCGCGATGGCGAACGACGTACGCGTGGACGGAGAGGGGCACCGCGCCGAGATCGACGCCGCTTGCGTCGATTTCGGTACGAAAACTCCTCAGGGAAGGTTGGAAGCGCGTAGGGTTTGCCGAAGGAAAGCAGAACACCATGGGCGACAAATCTCCGAAATCCAAAGCGAAGAACGACAAGCAGAGCACCGAGCGCAAGCGTCAAGAACAGGTCGCGCATGACAAGAAGCAAGCGCCACCCTCACCCACCAAGCCAAAGTGACGCGGAACAACCTCGGTCACTCGATGGCGTCTGCATCGCCGGGGCCACGACCACCGGCGATGTCGATGAACTCGAGCTCACCGTGTGTCCTAACTCAGTCGACAATCCGGCTGGGGCGCTCCACGACGCGTCAACACCAGTTGGTAGAGCTGCGTCGTACGGCCGCGAAATCCCCCGGCACAGGACAATAGATAGAACTTCCACATCCGGTAGAAGCGGTCGTCGTAGCGGCCGCTCTTGCGCAAGTCCGGCCAGGCTGCGTCGAAGTTCCGCCACCAGGCCATCAGCGTGGGATCGTAGTCGGGGCCGATATTGTGGACGTCCTCGACCACGAAACGATCTTCGGCGGCCTTGGCCAGCTGGGACAGACTTGGAAGATGTGCATTCGGAAAGATGTAGTGATGATAAAATGGGTCGATCATCGCCTGATCTTGGTGATACCCGATCGTATGCACCAATGCGATCCCGTCGGGTTGGAGACACCGCTCGGTGACCTTCATGTAAGTCTCATGATTCTTCGCGCCGATGTGTTCCATGATCCCGATCGAAACCACGGCATCGTAGGAGCCCTGCGCTTGCCGATAGTCCGCGAGGTGGAGCTTCACCGGCAGTCCACGACACCGCTGCGTACCCCACTCGACCTGCTCCTTGGAGACGGTGTAGCCTTCGACAGCGACGCCGTAGGTTTGCGCCGCGTACTTGGCAAAGCTGCCCCAGCCGCAGCCGAGCTCGAGGACGCGCATGCCGGGCGCGAGGCCGAGCTTGCGACACACGAGATCCAACTTGGCGACCTGGGCATCCTCGAGGTTGTCTGCGTGCTTCCAATATGCACACGTATAGACCATGCGACTGTCGAGCATCGCCTCGTAAAGGTCATTGCCAATGTCGTAGTGCGCTCGCCCGACTTCGAAGGCCCGCCTCACGGATTGCGGGTTGGTCAGCTTGGCCCAGACGACGCCCGAGGCAATGCGTACACTACCCAACACGTGGCGGCGAAGCTGGGCCAAGACCATCCGTGCGAGGGTCTCGTCGAGCTGCTCGCTGTCCCACCACTTGTCCATATAGGCCTCGCCAAGGCCGAGAAGGCCGTCCGCAAGGACCTTGCGGTAGAAGCGATCATCGTGGACGTGGATGGCATGGGACTCGCTCCCCCCCACGGGCACCCCCGCGATCTCGAGGAGTTCGCGGCACGCAGTCTCGGCACTCCCCTGGGACAACAGGTGACGCACGTGATCCCATGCGAGTTTCGAGTGTCGCTTCGCCGAGTTTCCGGCAGGGGGCCCTGTTCGTCCGCGCATGGAAGGGGCGCAATCCCACATTCTCGCGCGGTTGTCGACGAGCCGCACGCGGCGCACGGTCCCCCGGTGTTTCACCAGCTCTCCGACCTCGACTCGCTCGACCTTCACCAGGTCCTCGCCCGCGTCCACGCCAACGTCCTGCGTCACGGCCTCCTCGACGACGACCCCGAGCTCTCCCCTGCTCTCCAGTCTCGTGTACGCCCCGGCCTCTCCCCCTCTTTGGACCGACCGGAAGACCTCTCGTCTTCCGCAGACCGGAGAGTCTTCCACGCGAATTCGGGCGCCCCGTACCTCTCAAGAAGTCGCTGCCGGACATTCTCCACAATCGGGACAGTGTAGCCTCGAACGCCCGGACCCGGGCGTTGTTGCCGCGCGCCTCGAGAAAGCTGGCAAGCTCGCTGCGAAGCAGCGAAGCAGCGGAGAGACCTCGAGTGCTCGACGGCGGCGAGCCTCCCGTCACGGGTCGGTAGCGGTGACCGCCGTGAACGAATCGAGCACGTAGTCCATCGCCGGTACAGGGCCGCCGCTTTGGATCGCGAGCACGATCTGCTGGACGTGCCCCCAGTCGACGTCGCCGCTGAACTCGTCCTTGTGCACGTCCCAGGTCCGGCTCGTGCCGAGGATCGGGAGTGGTGCCGATGCATTGCCGCTGTCGGTGAATACGACGATCGCTCCTGTCGTGCCTTGATCGATCGCACCGTAAATATCGTACTCATCCATCGCCGCGAACTCGATGCGGAAGTACGCGAGATCCTCGAGCGAGAGGTCGAGGCCGACCGCGCCGCAGGCGTCATCGTAGCCATACATCATCATGTTGACCTGGTGAATGCCGACGGCGGTGTCGAGCGCGAGGTAGCCGTGCTCGCCTTCGCGGATCTCGGTGGTCGCCCGGCGCTCGAATGGATTCGTAGTGACGGCGAGGTGCATGCAACGGTGGCCGCCGATGATGCCATTGCCGGTCTGCGTCTGGTCGACGTTCTCGATCGTGCTCGTCTCCAATACGTCGCCACCGGTCTTGAAGTCATCGATCACGATGACGGCCTCGCCGATGGCCGGGTCGGCGAGGCCCGGGCTGAAGTACGGCTCGGGGAGCGAGGCGGCGATGCCCGGCCGGGGGTCGGGCTCGGGCATCGGGGCGGCGGTGTCCGGCTCGCAGCCGGAGGCAACAAGGGCGAGCCCGAGGATTGTGCCGAGTTGGAGGGCAGTGATGCTTCGAGTGATCGGGTCCATATCTGATGTTCCACGTTGGGTGAGCTGGCGGACTTGGTCGCTTTGCGACCGAGCCATCCGCGTTCGAGGAGGTAGTTCCTCGACCCGGCGCGATCGTTCGTCGAACGGATCAAATTTTTCACTGCGGGGGAAACGGAGTCCTCCCAGGCCTTCTGCGTCCAGCATCGCGAACTCGTGCCCGCAAGCCCTCGTCCTCGCTCTCGCCTTCCCGAGCGATCGCCTCCGCAGCGGCGGCCTCTTCGCATGCCACGCGATCCATGCTCGTGAGCACCGCGAGGTTCTCGACACCCGCGCCAGGCAATCCTGCGCGTGCCGTCGACACGAACGGAGAACGGTGCGGGCTTGTCGTGTCGGTGGGCTTCGGGCACGCTCGCCCACCATGACCCGCGAACTCTCCTCGAGCGCTTCGCCGCGCGAAGTCGGCATTCCGGTGTGGCTGATCATTGGGGCCGTCGTGCTCGCAGGGACAACGATTCCCGTCGTGTTGCACTATGCGCGGCATGACACCCTCAGCGGCCATCAGGTCGCGATGGCGTTCTTCTTCTGGGTGAACACGATCATCGCGTTCTGGGAAATCGCGCTCTATCTGCACATCGACGGGATTCGCGAGCAGTACGAACGCTACCTCACCGTCTACCGGGGGCGCGAGTTCGACCGCGTGCTCGACTTCTTTCGCACGCGGCTGCCGCTGTCACGGGTTTTCTCGACCGCGCCATGGGCGGACGTTTGGGCGTCCTATTCTCTGTTCGACGAATCGTACGCGAGCAAGAAGTCGTTCGGGTTCTTCATCGACATCGGCAACGGATTCACCACGCTCGTCCCCTCCGTCCTGTTCATCTACGGAATCACGTTCGAGGTGCTACCGGCGCGGGTGCTGGGCCTCATCGCCCTGCTCATCAGCTACCAAATGCTCTACGGCACGGTCGTATACCTGTGGAGCTACGTGCTCAACCGCCGCTATCGCGGGCACTCCCTGCCCACCGTCCTCGGCTTCGTCGGGCTCTCGAACGGGCTGTGGACGGTTTTCCCGGTATGGGCGATCGGCTTGTCGATCGTGATGATCTATCGCGATGACTTCTCCGTGTTTGGCGGCTGAGCCTCGCGATGATGTCGACGCCGTTCGTCGCCCGAGGTTCGCCATAGGCAGCACTCGCCAACGAGCCGCCGATCGCCAAGGCACGCCCAGCTCGTCGAGGGCGTCGCGCAAGGCGAGGAGCGTTGCGCGCAACTCGTCCGGTTCAGTCACCGGTCCACCCGAACGCTTCATGCACGAGCAGGTAGCCCTCGTCGGTCCAGCGGTAGACGATGAGCGCTCGGCAGCGCCTTGCGTACGAGCTCGCCGTCGATGACCTCGTGGAAGCGCTCGGACTCGGGAATCGCAAGGAGATCCGCGACCGTCGCCGGCGGCTTCTCTCTGCGCGCGGTAGACACGGGTCGATGATAGAGCGTTGCGACGGGCGATGCCAGCCGCGCCAAGGGACCCTCGGGGAGCCGCGGTCAGCGCTGTCCTGACGGGGCTATCGCAACCCCGGACAATCGATCTCGCTCGTTTTCGAGTCCACGCACCATGCCTTCATCACGTTCGTCAACGTGTGCGGTCGATTTGGATCCGGAACTTCGATGATTTCAAACTCGAGGTTGACCCCCGACTCGACGCAAAGCGGATGCATTTCCTCGGGACGGGTGAGCGGGACATAGCAGCTCGCGTGTCCGGGCGGTACGGTTCGGCCAGGGTCACACGGCGGGACCGGTACGTCGAAGGTGGAACCGTCGTCGAGTACGGCGACCCTTTCCAAGCTGCAGGACGGCTCCAAAGTCGGCGTCTGCGGTTCGGTGTCCGCAACACACGCGGGCATGCACAGCGGCGACATGGTCTTGAGGATCGATTCTCCGACACTTCGGAGCACAGGACCGTAGTCTGCGCCGCAAACGGAGAACACGTTGTTGTCTTCGGGCGCCAAGCGGAACTCGTGGGCTAGTTCAGCCAATCGAACGGGGGGAACGGCTTCGGTGACGGCCGAGATGCACCCAGGGCCGACCCCGAAGTCGGAGACGAAGTCTGGACTCGAGGCTCCTGCGGCAGTCTTGGGATATCGAATCGACGTGGCGGGGTAGTCCAGAGGCACGCCGGCGATCACGGTGACAAGCACCTCCGCGTCTGGCTGGAGTTGCTTTTTCTGAAACTCGATCTCTTCCAAGAGATCGATGTACCTCTCCACGGGATAGAGGGCGGCGTCCTCGGAATTCAATGGTTCTTGGCCGGTGACGTCGTGGTCCGTCGCCTCGCAAACCGAGTACTCGCCCTCGGCCTCGCCGACGCATTCGACCCCGGCGTTCCAGCACACGGCGGAGGTGGGTGTATCCGCTTCGGGATCCGACCAGAATACGCGGGTACCCTGCGAAGAAAAGATCTCTTCGTGTCGAGGGTTGTATGAGCAATCGACCTCGTCCGTGAGAAACACGACCGCGAGCGTGGCCTCGGTGCGCATGAATGCGTACGAAGGGTCATCGGCGATCGTGGACCGGACGAGCGCCTTCCACATGGACTCGAGCGGAGCCTCGAACCCGCAACCGTTCATGCCTTGGGGCAATGCGCAACCGAGCGCCTCCACGATGCCGATCCCTCCCCCGAGGTTCGTCTGGCCCAAGTGGTTCTCGAACCATGGCCCGACCCCGAGCAAGGGGTCTCTCCGTGACTCCGTTGGCAAGAGCTCGAGCGTGGGATGTGCGCACGTACGCGTGCACCCACCGGGGAGTTGGTCGGCGATTGCACCTTCGGTGATGAAATCGATCTCGCGCTCCTGGCAACTGGTCGCCACGAGGCTGCCGTGCTCCGCGCTGCTCGTGCACCATGGGTTGCCGTTGTCGGTGGTCGTGATCCCGATGCGGTAGTCTGGTCCCAAGGCGCTCTCCTCGAGCACCGCAACCAGGTTGCCGATCCCCGCTGCCAGATTTTGCTGCGCGGTGAGCATCGAACCGGAGTTGTCGATCACGAAGAGGATGTCTACGGCCCTGTGGATCCTCATCGGGATGCCCAATGGCGCGGTGTCGACCGTACCGGTGTCGCTGGACGCGTCCTCGGTGCCCGCTTCGCTCTCGTCTGCCTGCTCCTGGGCGCAGGCTCCCAAGAGCAAAAGCAGGGCCGCCCAAGCCTTACGGGATCCGATGTTCGGAAGCACGTGAGTTCGACGCCCCAACGAACGATTTTTCCGTGCCGCGATTTTTCAGATGGGGCGTGCACCGCCTCCGCCGGGCCACGGATCGCCCGGCCCCTTTCCTCGCAGGCACGCTCATGCGATGCTCCCCGGAGCGCGCCTGCTGGGGCGCCTCCTGTCCGCGGCAAGGGTTCGCGCCCACCCAGCAACGTCCGAAGCGAAGTGCGTTCACGCCTTCTTCCGGCCAGTCGCAAAGCGGACCGCTCGGCCATTCGGAAGGAAGGTCCAGATGAGTGATCGTACCCCTGCAGGGTTTGGGGCCCTGCGCAAACAAGCGAAGAAGTGGCTCTCGGCGTTGCGCGCCGGAGATGCCGAGGCCCTCGTTCGGCTCGAACGGGTGTTGCCGCGGCACGGTGCGCAGCCGGTGCTGCGCGAGGTCCAACAGGCGCTCGCACGCGAGCACGGCTTTGCGAGTTGGGCCGCGCTGAAGGAGCACCACGAGCTGCTCGCGCTCACGCCTGCTGGGCTGCATGACGAGCTGCTGCAGAATGCGTGCATCTTCTCGGGAGGGCCCATGGATTTCCCGGCGAAGTGGCGCCGGGCCGAACGGATTCGTGTGCTGCATCCCGCGCTCGCGACCGCCAGCATCCACACCGCCGTCGTGTGCGGCGAGCTCGAGCACGTGGAGGCGCTCCTGCGCCGCGATCCGGCGCTCGCGGTGCAGCGCGGCGGACCACAGCAGTGGGAACCGATCCTGTTCCTCTGCTATGGGCGCATGCCTAACGAACGCTTCGCGGAGCACAGCCTCGCGATCGCCGAGCGCCTGCTCGATGCGGGCGCCGACGCAGGGACGAGCTTCCTGCACCCCGAAGGCAACCTCCGCTTCTTCGCGCTCACGGGCGCGATGGGCCAGGGCGAGATGGGGGCCCCCGAGCATCCGCACGCGGACGCGCTCGCACGGCTGCTCTTGGCCCGGGGCGCGAACGCCAACGACAGCCAGGGGCTCTACAACACGCACCTCGTCGGCGACGAAACGAAATGGCTCGAGCTCCTGTTCGCGCATGGCCTTGGGCCGCAGGATCAGGTCAACTGGCAAGACCCGGGCACCAAGGATGCTCCGATCCTGAGCTATCTCGTCGCACAGGCGGCGGGGAACGGGCACACGCGGCGACTGACCTGCCTGCTCGAGCACGGGGCCAATCCCGACGCGCGCAGCATCTACGACGGCAAGAGCTGCTGGGAGGCCGCGATGAGCGTCGGGCGCACGGACCTCGCGGATCTCCTCGCGAAGCACGGGGCCCGCATCCAACCGCTCACCGGTCTGGATGCGTTCATCTCGGCATGCAGCTTCGGAGATCGCGAGCAGGCGGCGGCGCTCCTCGAGGGACATCCGGAATACCTCGAGCGCAGCGACCCGCTGATCGACGCCGCGTCCCGTGGCCGCCGCGAAGCGGTGACGACCATGCTCGCGCTCGGCATGGATCCCAACCGACCCGGGAGGCACGGTCACCGCGCGCTGCACAACGCGTGCGCCGATCGTGGGATGGCGGAGCTCCTGCTCGCGCACGGGGCCGATCCTCGGCTGCGCGTGTTCGGGGGCACGGTGGCCAGCTGGGCGCGTTATGGCGGCGACTCCGACATGGCACGCTTCTACGCCGAGCGCACCCGCGACCTTCTCGATGCTGTGCTCGCAGGTCACGTCGCGCTCGCGGAGGAACTGTTGCGTGAGGACCCCAGCCGCGTCCACGACCGCGCACCCGAGGGTGCGACTGCGCTGTACGTGTTGCCCGAGGATCCCGAACTCGCCCGACCGCTCATCGAGCTCCTGCTCGCGCACGGCATCGACGTGAACGCCGTGGACCTCGAGGGCAAGACGGCGGCGGCTCGCCTCGAGGCCAACGGCCAAGACGAGCTCGCCGATCTACTCGACGGATAACGCGAGCACCACCCACCGGGCCCCGACCAAGTTGCCGTACCTTGGTCGGGACCACTGCTGGGTGCCGTGTGAGCTGACCGTAGGTACGGGCACTGTCTTCCGGTAGACTGCGTGCACCTACGGAGCTCGCCCATGCGCCGCGTCCACCTCTTCGAGTTCGAGGACCTTGCGTGGGTCCCTCGCGCGATCCGTGACGGCGGAACCGACCTCCTCGACCTCGGGTTTCGTCGCCTGGGTTTCTATGATGGCGTGGCCGCAAAACTCGGCGTGGTCCTCGAGGCCACGGGTACCTCGCGCGTGATCGACCTGTGCTCGGGCGGAGGTGGCGGTACCCTCCAGATTCGGGATCGCACCTCCGGCGCAAACGGCCCGATCGAGTTCGTGCTTTCGGATCGATTCCCGAGCGAGGCCGGCGTGGCTCGTGTGCGTCGTCTGGGCGACCCAAGGACGACCTACCGTGAGGAGCCCGTGGATGCGATGGACGGAGGGGGTCCGCTCGTCGGCATCCGCACGATGTCGGGCGCGCTGCATCACTTTCAGCCAGAGGACGTGCGAGGGGTGATCGCGGCTCGTGCGGCCGTTTCGTCTCCGGCGTATCGTCTTCGCGTATCTGGTCCCCGCGATCCCTGTGCTCGTGGCATGGGACGGTACGGTGTCTGCGCTACGCGCCTATACCCCCGCCGAGTTGCTCGCATTGGCACGTTCGGTCCCTGGTGCGGAGGCGTATCGATGGGAGGCTTCCGTCGCGGGGCGGGCGCTCTATCTCACCGGGGTGCCTTCGACGAACGCGTAGGCGGAGCGCGGGCCCTGTTTCGCTGCCGTGACGTAGGTAGGGGACTCACCGAGCGCGACGAGACGCCTCCACGTACATCGTCAACGCCTCGGCCACCGCTTCGGCGAGGTCCCCGGCCGCCGCCTCCTTCACGCGGGTCCCTGCCTCGTGCAAGCGCACGTCGAGGCCCGAAGCACCGCGATAGGGATTGTCTTGCCGCTTCGCCGCGCGCCGGGCCCGGACGGCCCACTCGTTGGCATCACGCATCCATCGCCCGCGCTCCTGGGCATCGAGTTCGGCCTCCATCTCCGCGACAGGTGAGGGAACGTACTCGTCCTCCTCGTCCTCCTTCATCGTCGGGAGCGGCGCGCTCGAGCTCGCCGCGATGCTTTCATAGGCGGCGAGCAGGAGCGTCGCTTCGCCGGCCAGGCCTTCGAGCGGGGCGGCGTCTGGTTCATCGGCGAGGACGGGCGGGTGTCCAAGGACCCGGGAGAGGAGTTGCCTCCACATCGTGTCATCGTACCCAATCGTCATCGACCATGGCTTGGGCCCATCAGGATCGGCCAAGCGACCGTTTCAAGCGCACGGTGGGGTGCCCGCTTTGCACGATGCACGATCCGCGAACCCGTGGATGCAGTCCCAGAAGCCCTGTGGCGTGCTCGGATCGCAGGTGCCGAGTTCCTCCTGTGTCGGCAGGTTCCTCCAGGTCTGACGCGCAGACATGCCGAGGTCTTGCATGTTCCACGAGTTCCAGACCAGGCTCTGGTCCTCGAGCACCGAAATCGTGATCGCTGTCGTGTATTGCCCGCCCGGACACTCGCCAACGGAATACGATCCAGGCGTCCCTGCGCGAATGGAGTCTACGATGCACGCTGCGGTGGCAACATCGAACGGTGGGGCAGGCTCGATCGGGAATGGACCCATACAGGACGTGTCTTCTCTCAGGTAAAAGCCCAGGTGTGGACACGGCTCCGGGAGCTCGCACGCTTCCGTCACGAATTGGACCGGACTCCCACCCGCGCCGAACACGGACGAGTAGTCCCTCTCGTAGCAGACTTCCCCGTTCTCCGTGTCGACGACACCCGTGCCGGACGCGGTGTCGTCAGCTTCGACGGGCTCGGTACTCGGGTCACATCCCATGAACAAGGTAACTAGAACAAGTTCGTAAGATCTCTTGAAGCAAGTCATGCTTCGCATCATACGAGCGACCTCCTCCAGGGCAAGTCTCGTTGGGAGGGCAGGCTTACAAAGGCGAGATCAAAGCCGGGCGAGGCTCTCGCGGTAGTCTTCCGCGGCCTCGGTGCCCGCAGCGAGCGCGATCGCGCGTGCGTAGGCCTCCCGCGCTCGCTGCTTCTGGCCATACCTCACCAAGCACGACGCCAAGATCGCGTGCGCCTCCGCGTTGTCGGGAGCGAGCCCCACGGCCCGCTCCGCGCTCGCGCGGGCGGAGGCGGTCTCACCCGCGGCGAGCTCGATCCGCGCCCGGACCGTCCAGGCGGCGTCGTGAAACCCGATGCGCGTCGTGAGCTCCCGAGCGATGGCGATCGCCACGCGGTGCTCTTCGTCGCGAGACCATAGTGTGGCCGCGAGCTCGGCAACCTCGAGCAACTCCGCGACGGGACGGCGTTCGTCCCGCATCTCGATCCACGCCCGCCGAGCCCAAGGTGCCGCACGCTCGCGCTGTCCAAACTTGGATTGGATCTTCGCGAGCATGAACTGCAGGCGCCCGTGCTGGCTCTCCGGGCTCACCGAGAATCCGCGCATGAGCACGGCCTTCGCGGCCTTGCGATCGCCGGCCTGGGCCCGGACCCACGCGAGCAAGAGCCTCGCCTCGAGGTCTCGGTCGTCTTTCTGCAGGAGCTCCGTGAGCGAGGCATCGGCAGCCGCGAGGGTTGAACGCGTGTCCCTCAGCGTCAACGCGTGTGCACGGATCCGAGCGAGGGTGCGAGCATCGGCCCCGAGCGCGGCCGCCGAGCTCAAGAGCGGCTCGGCATCGAAGGCCCCCGCGGTCCGCTCGAGCTCCAACCGAGCCAGCGCCACGGGAACACGCCACGTCACGCCACGCTCGTCCGCGAGCTCCGCGAGCAACGGGCGCGCACGCTCGCCGTAGGCGAGGTCCACGAGGTAGAGCGCGTGCTCACTGCTGTACCGCGGGAGGTAGGGATTGGTCCGCGCGGCGTTCTCCAGCAACGTGAGGGCTTTGCGCTCGGCATCCGCCTCTGCGCCGCGCCGCTCGTTCCAGACCCGAGCCAGCAAGAGCATCGCCTCGGCAGGCACGACCTCACGCTCGATGGCCTTGAGCAACGCTTGCTTGGCGGCGCGGAGATCCTTCTCCGCCTCCGCCTGTCCAAGGTACGCCTCGCCGAGTCCGGTATAGGCCCGTGGCGCGTAGGGCTCCTCTTCCGCGAGCGCCTTGACCTTCCGCAACGCCCGTTGGGCATCGCCGGTATGGAGCTCTACGCGTGCGCGGGCGACTTCGACGTCGACGCGCCCGGGCATGACCGCGTCCACGCGATCGAGCCACGGTCCGGCTTCCTGGAACCGCTGCTGCTCGACGAGGGCGAGCGCCTGCAGGTACCCCACCCAGGGATCGTCTTGGGGCAACCCCTCGAGCAACTCCAAGGCTCGCATGACATTGCCCTGCAGCAAGATCGTCCACGCCCGATAGATCGCGCGCTTGGGCTCGGGCAACCCGCAAAGCGGCAACCAGGCCTCGACGACGGCACCGTTGCCGGCCTCGAGCGCGGTCTCGATGGCGAGCGTCCGCAGGCGTGCATGCCACGGCGGGAGATCGCCCCACGCGAGCACGAGCAGGTCGACCCCCTCCGCGATCTCCCCGGAGCGCACATGCGCCACGGCGCGGGCGAGGCGGGCCTGCGCGAGGTCTCGCGGGGACAACCCTTCGTTGCGGCGCGTGATCAGCTGATCGGCCACGCTCGCGACCCCACCGAGCTCGCGATGGACGGCGGCGTTGTAGAGTGCCTCGTCTGCCGCGAGGCCAAAGTGCGCGCGTCCGATGTCGCGGGCGCGCTCGAGCTCGAGCAAGGCCTCATCGGGTTTGCCGCTGACGAAGAGGATGGAAGCTCGCGCGCGTCGCAGTGCCACGCGACGCGGGTTGCGTCGCAGCGCACGATCGACGCGATCGAGCGCGGCCTGCAAGTCCTCGGCGTTCCCGGCGAGCGCGACCGTGGTGAGCGCATCGAGCCAGGTCCACTCCTGGGCAACGAGAAGGTCGATGTGGCCAGCGTCGTCGCGCGGCTCGGCGAAGGCCTGGAGCTCGTCGAGGGTCGCGCGGGCCGTCTCGTAGTGCCCGCGCGCTGCCTCGGTCATCGCGAGCGCGAGCTTGCGCGCGGGCCCTGCGGGGGCCTCCTCGATGCGTTGCTGCGCTTCCGGCGAGCGGGCAGCGTGCTCGAGCCACTGATGAGCAAACACCAGGGCGAGCGCCGAACGCAGCGAGGCGTTTCCGGACTGCCGGCGCAAGCCGGATTCGAGGATCTCGACGGCGGCTCCGGTCTCGCCCAGCGAGCCGCGACCAAACTCCACCATGGCGCGATCGAGGGCCACGTCTTCGCGACGGCGGTCGGCGACCTGCTTGAACGCCAAGCCGAGGGCGAGCAAGACGGTCAAGAGCGCGACGAACAGACCTGCGCGTCGCAAGACGCGGCGGTCCTGGTCCACCCCGGCCATCGCAGCTCGAATGCCGCGGGCCTCGGGGCGCGGTAGGCTCGTCGGCGCCATCGCGTGCGTACGATACGCATCGCAGGACGAGCGTCAACTCCGGACTCGCGCGCGAACGCGGCGGTGCTCGGCGGTCGCGTATCGCCCGCTACAAAGCCACACGGATCGTCGAATGAACCGCCGGGACCGAGCGCGCACTCACGTCCGCGAGGGCGTCAGCCTGCGGCTTGCTTGCCCTTCTTCTTCTTGTTCTCTTGACCGATCGCATTGGCCTTCCGGTAGGCATCGAGACCGGGCAAGTACGGATGATGGTCTTCGGCCGTCTCGGCGAACAGGTTCAGCGGATCTCCGCTCGCACGCCGCTCGTCGACCAACACGAACTTGCCGCCGTGGAACTGCCAGATCTGGTCGATCTCCGTCGTCTTGACCACGAGCTCGCGATCCAGGTGCCACTCCACGCGCGCCCGGCAGGATGCGATCCCCGTCATGGGCTCGAGATCGAGGCGTACGAGCTCGTAGTCGACGATGACGAGCTCATCCCGCAAGACCTCGTATTGATCGAGGAATGCCTGCTGGGACTCCGCGGGGAGATGCTCGGCAGCTCGGTCGACATCCCCCCACCGCACCATGCGGTTGTACTCGGACGTGGCGTCTCTGAACTTCGTCTGCATGCCCTCGGAGGCCGTGACACAACCCCCGAGCGAGGCCAAGAGACCCACGGCGACGAACTTTCGCATCCGCATGGCGGCACGCTACGCCGCTTTGCCAAACGCCACAAAAAATCCGAGGTTCCCAATGGGCGGTCAGGCCCGGCGCCCACGCACGACGCGAGGAATGCCCGCGTAGTCCGGGCGCACGTCGACATCGACGAACCCGGCCCCGCGCAGGAGGTCCGCCACGTCCGCGCCTTGCTGATGCCCGACCTCGAGATAGAGACCGCCGCCGGGGATCAAGGCCTCTCGCCGGGCGACTTGGTCCACGAGCGCCCGAATGAAGTGGAGCCCATCCGCGCCGCCATCGAGCGCGAGCCGAGGTTCGAACTGCACGACCTCGGGCTGCAACTCCGCGAGCTCGGCCGTGGGAATGTAGGGCAAGTTGGCGGCGATGGCGGTGAACCCCGCCGAGGGTAGCTCGACGCCTTCGAGCAGGTCGGACTCCACGAACGTCACGCGCCCGCCCGTACGCTCGGCGTTGGACCGCGCCACGGCCAGAGCTTCGGTCGACCGATCGCACGCGACGACGGCCGCATCGCTCCGGTGGTGCGCGATCGCGAGGGCGATCGCTCCGGAACCCGTGCCGACATCGAGGACACGACAAGGGGACGGCGCCGCCGGCAACTCCTCGAGCAGCCAGTCCACGAGGTGCTCGGTCTCGGGGCGGGGAATGAGCACGCGAGGATCGACGGAGAGCTCGAGATCCAGCGCGTGAAACGCTCGACGTCCTTCGATGTACGCGACGGGCTCGCGCTTGAGACGGCGCCGCACGAGCTCGCGGAACTGCGCGCGCGCCTCGGTCGTGACGACCTCATCGTGCCGCACGTACAAAGACAAGCGCGAACACGCCAACGCGTTGGCGAGCAGGTGCTGGGCATCGGTCCGCGGCGATGGGATCCCCGCCTCTTGGAAGCGTGCGGAAGTCCACTCGAGGAGCTCGGCGACGGTCCACATGGCGCCGCGGCCGTCTCGCGCAGCGCGCTCTTCCGCGGGCCGCTGTGCTGCGGTCTGCGGAGGCACCGCAGGGTCGTGGTGATCCGACATGGGTATCCCCCCGAGCTACCACATTTTCGGACTTGGACGCATCCACGGGTGGGCGTAGGGTGGACCAAAGCGGCCAGTCGCGGTCGCCATGGGTCATGCCACGGGAGCCATCGCCAGCGAGTGAGGGCAGAGCGCACGGCCGACGCACCAAACCGGGCGCGTCGCGGGCCATGCCCGCCGCGTCGCGGGCCATGCCCGCCGCGTTCGGACACAAGCGGGGCCGTCCCACGCTCCTCCGCGCCCTTCGCTGGCTCTTCGTCTCGCTGCTCCTCTTCGGCCCACGGGGTGCGCCCGCGGTTCATGCCGCGGACGCGGAGCCCACCGCCTTCCGTCCGCCGCTCGTCGTCGTCCACGCGCTCGGACCCCTGGATCCGCAGGTCGCACGCATGGCGTGCCGTAGCTTGCTCGAGGCCTACCCGGTGCGTTGCAAAGTCGGTGAAGGCCGATCCCTGCCGGCAGCCTGGGCCGCGTGGAACCCCGAGCGAGCGCAGCTCGATGCGAGGACCTTGCTCGACCTGCTGTTCGCGCAGGGCCGCGACCCCGCGGCGCTCATCGAGCTCGACCTCACGCACGTCGACATCTACGAGGGCAACAAACCCTTCGTGTTCGGCCTGGCCTCGCTCACGGATCGCGTGGCCGTGGTCTCGCTCGCGCGCGTCACCACCGGTGGCCCACAGTTCGAGCACCGCCTGTCCAAGCTCGTGCGGCACGAGGTCGCCCACACCTTGGGCCTGCATCACCACGACGACACCCAATGCGTGATGCGGCAGGATCCCACCGTTGGGTCGCTCGACACCGCCCCGACGGCACCCTGCGAAGGATGTCGGCAGCACCTCGACCGCCGCGCTCGCGCGGTCGCGAGGCCCGGACAAGCCGATCTCGATCGGGCGCTCGGACACATCGTGCGCGGCGACGTCCTCTCGGCGCGGGCCACCCTCGTGCGGTCGTTTCGCGCGGGTCATGGCGATCTCGTGCTGCTCGAGGACTTCGCCACGGTCTTCCTCGAGGGCGGTCACTACGACGAAGCCATCGAGATCCTGCGATATGTCGTGGCTCGCGGACCTGCGCGCGCGGAGGTCCAGCTCAAGCTGGGCCTCGCGTTCCACCAGCGCGGTGCCGAGGGCGATCATTTGCGGGCCGCCGAGCAGCTGGAGGGGGTCTTGGCGCGCCACCCCGAGTGGGCACAACTCCACCCGCAGCTCGAGACCTTGCGCGCCCAGGGCCCCGTAGAGCCACGGTGACTACGCGCTCTGAATGAGCAGCACCGTGTAGACGACGAACACGATGAGGAGCAGCGCGCCCTCGATCCGGTTGATACGCATGTCGGATCGCATCAGCGGGAACAGGAGCAGCGAGGTCCCGATCATCCAGAGGTTGTCGCGCTCGATGAGCTCCGCAGGCACCGAGAGCGGGTGCACCAGCCCCGCGACCCCGATGATCGCGAGGATGTTGAAGATGTTCGACCCGACGACGTTCCCCACCGCGATGTCGTCTTGGCCGCGGCGCGCCGCCACGAGCGAGGTCACGAGCTCCGGCGTGCTCGTGCCCGCCGCGACGATCGTCAAGCCGATCACGGTGTCGGAGACGCCGAGGCCCGCGGCGAGCCCGACCGCACCTCGTACGAGCAAGGTCGACCCCGCCGCGAGGATCGCGATGCCAAGGGCGATCGCCCCGAGGTTGAACATCGTCGCGGAGGAGCCAGGACGGCCAAACGACGCCGTGGGGATGTCCGCGTAAGCATCCTGTTCCTCCGCGGTCGCGTTCTTGCGTCCGACCCACGCGGCATAGGCCGTGAAGGCCACCATGGCGGCGAGCAGAAAGCCGGCCTCGAGCGCATCCACGACCGAGTCGCGCGACAGGAGATGGAGCTGGAACGCGGCCAGCGTCATCACTGGCCACTCCAGACGCACCGTGTTTCCGCGGATCCGCAACGGACCGATGAGCGCCGTGATCCCGAGGATCGCGCAGATGTTGAAGATGTTCGACCCGACCACGTTGCCAAGGGCGAGCCCGGGTTGGTCCGAGAGCGCCGCTTGAACCGAGACGACGAGTTCGGGCGCCGAGGTTCCTGCCGCGACGATCGTGAGTCCCACCACCGCTGGCGTCACGCGAGCCAGCAACGCGATCCCGCTGGCGCCGCGAACGAGCGCCTCACCTCCCGCCACGAGGAACGCCAAGCCAAGGACGACGAACACCCCGTCGACGAGCATTGGGGCACTTCTTACCCCAACGAGGCGGGCGCGACTAGCCGCGATACTGCAGCGTGTAGACGAGGTCCTTGGGGAGACGCGGAGACGTGACGATCACCTTGACGCGGAGGCCGGACGACGTGCGGGTGTAGACGTTCGTCCGGGTCCCCCCGCCCCCCTCGAAGTGCTCCACGAACGACGCACCGCGCATGCTCACGCGATACTCGAGCTCCACCCCCGTCGCGCCGACCGTCGAGGTGACGGAGCCATCGAGCGGGGCGGTCCTGCGGCGCCCATCGGCCACGACCGCAACGTTCTCTCCGTCGAGCGAGACCTCGAGCGACTGGACCACCGGGTTTCCTTCCTTGATCTTGCGTCGCGCGAGGTCGCGGAGCATGACGTTGAGCTCCGCGACGACACCTTCGATCGCCTCGTCCCTACCGCTGAGGTTCGCCTCGGGCGCGCCATCGCGGAAGTCCCCGACGAACGGGAGGACTTGGGCGGGCAGCATCGCCGCCGGGGACGGAACAGGGGGCTCCCCGGACACCACGGCTCCCCAAACGCAAAGACTCACGAGCAACGCAGCCAGCATATGCCTAAGTCTTGCCACGGCGATTCGCCGGAGCAAGCACTCCATCACACGGCGCGCAAAGCGAGGGCCTGGAACACCGGCCGGGGTCGCGGATGCCCACGGGCTGCTAGAGCGCCGACCAGTTTGATTTCGCGTGCTGAGGCGCGTCTGGGGCCGTCCGCGGGTAGGAGCGAGGCCGAAGCTGTGTCGGGCACACTGCGAGC
>Ga0315910_10000349_pt1 | contig 47491 bp, 38 predicted proteins | sample EdamamesoilMG_FD_204470 | JGI IMG/M metagenome (GOLD analysis project Ga0315910, IMG submission 204470) | Garden soil microbial communities collected in Santa Monica, California, United States - Edamame soil | ecosystem: Environmental > Terrestrial > Soil > Garden | place: USA: California... | reverse complement strand
TGACCTGGTCCCAGCTCTGTAGCTCGGACGACTTTCACGGACTCTGGGTAGCGCTCGACAACTGCCGCTACGATCGCGCGACGCACCGCCCCCTCGAAGGAGACGTCGTCGATGCGGACCCGGAACTAGCTGAGCTCTGCGCTCGCATGCGCGAGGCAGGGCGGTGTTCCTGCGCGATTTTTCTGGCGGAAGAAGATTCGTTCAGCGCGGCTCGCCCGTCTCTCGGGCGGCCTGCAGGTTCTCAACCGTCGGACCGGCCCTGAGCTTCCCTGCCTGTGTGGCATTTGTGGGACGCCGGCGTGGCTTTTGTGAGGCCACCGGGGTCGGTGTAACGCCGAGTGCGCACCCCGGCCGCGCGGCGCTCAGGTGAGCTTGGGCTTGAGGATGGCTTTGCCGTCCTTGATGACCACCTCGAAGTCGACGGCGCGCCCCTGGTGGCTGGTGCGCAGCTTGGACTCGGTCTCTCGCAGGCTGCGTTCCAGCTTCTCGAAGGACACGGCGGAGGCGTTGGTCTGTTTGCGCGCCGCCAGATAGGCCTCGTGGAGCGCGCGCACCCGAGCCTCGGGCAGGGAGCCCGAAGCCGTCGGTGCCGGTGAGGCCGGACGAGCCCCCGCTCCTGCTGGCGCGGCGGGGGGGGCTGGAGGAGCGGCAGCAGCGCGCGCGGCGGGGGCGGGGGATGCTGCTGCGGGTGGACTGGCAGCTGGCGCGGCTGCGCGGGCGCCGGTCGTGGGAGCTGGCGGGAGCGGCTGCGGGCGGGATGGATCGGGTGAGCGGGGGAGCGCGCCTGCCTTCCCGGGAGGTGGGGGGAGCTTCGCTTGGGCACGCGCGGCCAGATCGGGCGGCAAGCTCGCCAAGAGGCCCTTCGCGAGTGGGACCGAGCCGCTGCCCTGGAGTCGACGCAGGACACCGGCGGCCGGAGTCGCGGCGGGCTCAGGCTGGGCCGCCGCCACCTCCTCTCCCTCCACCACTGGAGCCGTACCGGTGCCGATCTCGAGCGCTGGAAAATCGCCATCGACGAACGAGTCGAGCGGAGCCCGCCGCTCGTCTTGCGCATCGGGCACGAAGGCGTCCGCCCGAGGCACGGGCGTCGCGGTGCGGGTCGAGCGCTCGGCCTTCAGCCGGTGACGGCGAAACGTCCCTAGCTCAATCTCGCGACAGATGCGGCTCCAATGCTGCTGCATCGTGTTGTAGCGCTGGACGATGGTCTGGAACTTGAAGCGCTGCGCCGTGCTTTGGAAGCGCGCTTTGCGCAGCTCGGCCACGCGCCGCTCGACGTCCTTGCGCGGCACGGACGGCTCGATGCGCTCGATGCCCATGAAGTAGTGCTCATAGAGCGCCCTCAGGCGCTCGAGCCTGGTCTCGAGCTCCGAAATGGCTTGGTCGATCTGCTCTCGTTCCACGCGCGCTCGGAGAAGGTTCCCAGGCGAGCCGGGCTGCGTCCAGCGGGGTGTCCGGGCGTTCTCGAAAATCCTACGGGAGCGCTGGGGTGCACCGAGGTGCCGTCAGCCGAGCGTTCGGGGGCGATGGGCAATGATCCAGAGCAAGAGCGGAGCGCCGAATGCGGCCGTGAGCGCACCGACCGGCAGCTCGCGCGCCGGCAAGAGGTGGCGGGCGCAAAGGTCGGACAGCGTGAGGAAGCTCGCCCCGAGGAGCGCCGACACGGGCAAGAGTGCCTGCGCCTGGCCGCGCACCAGTGGGCGGGCGAGGTGAGGTACGATCAAGCCAACGAAGGCAATGGGGCCACAGAGAGCGACGATCACGCTCACGCCGAGGCAGCTCGCGAGGAGCACCTCCAGTCGCACGCGTCGCGTCGGCACTCCCACCGACCGAGCCCATTGCTCGCCGAGCAGCATGGCCCCGAGCGCTCGGCGCCGCCGCAGGAGCAGGGCCGTGGCTGCGAGCACAGGCACGAGACCGGCCGAGACGCGCTCGAATCCGACCTGCGGCAGCTGACCCAAGGACCACATCGTGGCCGAAAACAGCCGATCCGGGTCGGTGAGGGCTTGCACCGTTTGGGCAACGGCGCTGGTCGCGAGAGTGATGGCTACGCCTGCCAGCAGCACCTCCTCCAAGCGCGCGCGGGCGGACGCCGCGACGTGCAGGAGGAAAAGGCTCGCGATCGTGGCGCCGGCGAACGAGAAGACCGACGTGGCTGCGAACGCTCCGACGCCGCGCAGGTCCAAGGTCAAGGACAGCAGCGCGCCAAGTGCCGCACCTGCCGTCGTGCCGAGCGTGCTCGCCTCGGCCAGCGGGTTGCGGAACAGCGTCTGGTAGGCCGCGCCCACGAGAGCCAGCTGGCTGCCTGCGAGCACTCCGACCAGCAGGCGCGGAGCGCGCAGCTGCCAGAGCACGAACGAGCTCGCATTTTCCGGCAGGCGCCAGAAGAGCGCGAGAGCGCTCACGGCGACGAGGAGCAGGATCAAGAGGGCGAAACGGAGAGCGCCGGAGGCTTTCTTCATGGCCGAGCAGGCTCCAGGCGATCGACGGCGATGCCGAGCCCGCCGGGGGACTCAGATGGCGCGAAGGGCACGCCGTACAAGTGCTCGAGCTCGAGCGGCAGCTCGGGCGCGGACAGCGGCAGCTGCCAGGTGATGCGGCCGGCAGCCACTCCCACCACCAAGACGCGCTCCGCCGGACCCAAGAGCTGGCAGAGGCGGAGATCGTGTGTGACGAGACAAAGCGTGGCTCCTTCGTTGTGCCAGAGCTCTCCGAGTGCTTGGTAGGTGTGGACTTGGGCCAGCGGATCGAGGTGATTGGCCGGCTCGTCCACGAGCAAGAGCGGCGCCTCCTGCGCGCGGAGCGCGGCCAAGAGCACCCGCTGGGCTTCGCCGCCCGACATCGAATCGAGACGTTGGTCGGTCAGGTGGCGAGCGCCGACGTGCGCCAGATGAGCTTCCGCCACTCGGCTGCTTGCCTCCATCCCTTCGTCGAACCGAAAGCGGGCCAAGCCCACGACTTCGCGCGCCGTCAGCGTTCCTTCGACTTGGGGACGCTGCGGGAGCCATGCTGCTAGCCCAGCCCGCTGGCGTTCCCCCAACTCGCCGATCGGGCGACCCGAAAGCTCGGCGCTCCCTCGGGTGGGCGCGAGGAGCCCAGCCAGGAGCTGGAGCACCGTGGACTTCCCGGCGCCGTTCTTGCCGACGAACACGACGCAGCTCTGCGGCGAGACCGCCAGGTCCATGTCAGTCACCCGCGAGCCCAGACTCGCCCCGGAAAGCCTTGCGATCGGCGTCATGGGGCCGGCTCCGCGAGGCGGTCGAGCGCCTCCTCCACCAAGCGACGCGTTTCGAGCACATCGGGCCCCATGCTGAAGATGCCCGGTCGCGACAGCACGCCGGTCTTGCCTTGCTGGACCGCAGTCAGGGGCGTGAGCGTCGACAGTGGGCGCGGCCCCGTCGCTTCCACTTCCTGCAGGACGAGGACGATGTCCGGATCGACGCGCAGCAGCTGCTCGACGCTCAGCCGAGGCTCACCGGGGTGAAGCTCGGTTCCCATGGCATTTCGATAGCCGCTCGCCGTGAGGAGACGCCCGTGGAGCGACTCGTTTCTGATGTAAAAATAGCCGACGCGATCTTCACCGAGCGGTCCCATCAAAAGGAGAACGCGGGGGGCGTCGACTGCGGGACGGTCCATCAGTTCGCGTGCGAAGCGACCCGCGAGCAGCTCTGCCTCGGTGGACCGCTTCACCGCATGTCCGAGGCGACGAATGGAACCCACCACCTCGTCCAGCGTGAGCCACGGCAGCGCGAGCAACGGTGCAATGCGCTCGAGGTCCTGGTCGGGCGAGCCGACCACGCGGGTGGCCACGATCAGGTCGACCTCGTGGCTCGCCAACGTCTCGAAGCGGGGCGAGATGATGCTCCCGGCGCGCGGCAGGTCGACGTCACAATAGTCGCTCACGAGGGCCAGTGATTCCCGAGCGCCGAGCGCGAGGAGCGTGTCGGTGATGGCCGGGGAGAGCGATGCCACGCGGGGAGCACCATGCAACGCGTGGATGACCGGTGCAGATGTCGGCGGCGCGCTGCGCCAAAGGTAGAGGCCGCAGGCGAGGCCTACCCCGAGCGCGAGCAGAGCGAGCTGGGAGAGCGCGCGACGGTTCACTTGGCGCGGGTTCCGCGGTTGCGTTCGTAGATCAAACGCAGCCCATCCAGCGTCAGATCTGGGCACAGCTCGTCGACCTTCGTGGCGTGCGCGCAAATGAGGCTCGCCAGGCCGCCCGTCGCCAGGGCTTTGCAGGGGCCGCCCATTTCCGTGGCGATGCGCGTGATGAGCCCATCCACCATCGCGGCGTAGCCGAAGATGATGCCCGATTGCATGGCGTGCTGCGTGTTCTTGCCGATGACGCTCGGTGGGGCCGAGAGCTCGATGCGAGACAGCTTGGCTGCGCGTGCCAAAAGACCGTCCAAGCTCGCTTGCACGCCCGGCACGATGACGCCGCCGAGGTAGTCGCCCTCGGCCGATACGCAGTCGAAGGTGGTGGCCGTGCCGAAATCGACGACGATCACCGGTCCGGCCACGTGCGCATGGGCGGCCACGGCGTTGACGATGCGGTCCGCTCCGACTTCCCGCGGATTGTCGTAGCGCACGCGAATGCCCGTTTTCAGGCCTGGACCACCGACGACCAGCGGTTCGCAGCGGAAGACGGAGGCAACGGCCATGGCCACGACGTCCGTCACCGGGGGGACCACACTGGCGACGATGCAGGCGGTCACGTCGAGGGGGCTGACGCCGCGCAGTGCGAACACCTGAGCCAGGAGTACGGCATGCTCGTCGACCGTGCGTGAACGAACGGTCTCCAGACGAAACGTGTGAACCAGCTCGGTCCCCGAGTAGAGACCTCCGACGAGGTTGGTGTTGCCGACGTCGACCGCCAAGAGCATGGGCGCGAGCCTATCAGTCCGGCGCCCAAAGCACTCCCGCAAAGCTACGGCACGACGTGCCCGCTCTCGAGGCGATCGCCGGGCCACAAGAGGTGCCACGGACCTTCGGCGCGGCCGAGCAGTACGCGCCGCCCAATCAGCGCTGGTAGTGGCTCGACCGCAACCAAGAGCTGACTGCCGAAGGCGCCATCCGCGTAGGCGCTGAGCGCCACGCTGCCGGCGGGCACTTCCCAAGGTGCGATCTCGAGCTCAGCGTGGGGCATCGGCAGGGGCCCTTCGAATCCATCGCCGTCGGCGTCGCCGAACAGCACCGAAAATCCGGTGCTCACTGCATGAACGGGACCGCGGGTCAGGTCACCGGCCGCGAGGCGCTGCACGATCCAGGCACGTGCGTGCGCCGTTCCGGGCTGGTCGAGGACGATGCGCAGCACGCCGAAGTCGGATTGAAACTCGAGGGTGACGGGCGCAGGACTCGGCTCGGGGGGGACCTCTGGTGCGCTGGGCTGGCTCGGAGCTGCACAACGCTCTTGGGGGGCGCCGAGCATGGAGAGCGCGTGCCGAGCCGCGCTGCGCAGAGCGGGGCGCGTGCCCCGGCAATGCACCTCGATGAGCGGCTTGAGGGCAAGTGTGGATAGGGCGGCGGCGGCAGCCATGGCGGCCGCGACCGTCTCCTCGGGCAGCTGGTCGCCCGAGGCTTCCAGCATGGTGCGCAGGGCGAGGACGATGCGCGGCTCCGGACCGTTCTCCGGATGCTTGGGGTCGTGGGCGCGACTGGGATAGGCCGCGAGGATCTTGGCTGCCGTCGCCCGCGTGCCAGGTGCTTCGGCAGTGAGGGCGCGCTCGAGCGGAGCGCGCACGTCACCGAGCTCACTATGCCCGGCGATCAAACGGAGGGCGGCTTGCGCGACGTTCGGGTGCGTGCTCGCGAGGCGTTCTTCCCAGGCTTTGCGGCGCCCGAGTTCAATTCGGCTCCGCCCGAGCACCCTCACCTGGGCGAGCTCGAAGGCCGCTCCGCCGTCTGGATCGCATTTGCTCAAGCTGACGCTGTGCGTGCGATCTCGGGCCAAGAGATCGGCCGCGCGGCAGCGCAGCCAGACGACACGGCGCCGGGTGGCTCCGAGGGAACCCTCGCTTTGCTCGGGGACGGCGAGGGTGGAGAGCTTGCGCAGCTCGGCCGCGGAGCGCTCGCTCCGATCTAACGCGTCCAGCGTCGCGCGGAGCGGCGACCACGCGGGGTCACTGGCGCCTTGGGGCACCCCGCGGCTGAGGAGCGTCTGCGCGGCTTCATCGAGTGCGTGCTGACCGGCCTCGCCCAAGCGGCCGAGCGCATGGGCGGCTGCGCTTCGTTCCGTCGCCGAGAAGCCTTGGGCGACAAGCACCTGCAAGAGTGCCGGGGCTGCCAGCTCGCTTTCCGCGCCGCCGAGCGCCAAGATCGCGAGCACTCGCGCACCTGGACGATCCTCGACCAAGATACTCCCCGACACCTCGAGCAAGCGCTCGCTCACCGCGGCGGGTAGGTTGCGCAGGCGCGACAGTGGGTAGAGCAGGAACGGATCTTTGCGGGTGGCCGCAGCGTCGAGCAGGGCAGCCTGGGAGCTCTCGCGTAAGGACCCGGTGAGCTCCGCCAGGGTGCCGAGGCCTGCCGCTGCCGCGTTGATCAACGCATCGGCTTCGGCTGCCGGTGGTGGGGCGAGCCAAGCGGTCAGCGTGAGCTCAGCGCTCGAGGTCTGGCAGGCACCGATGGCTCGGCCGAGCACGCGGAGCTCTCTTTCGTCCGCCGGCGGCTGTGTGTCCAGCCAACGCGCCGCGGTCGAGGTCAGGAGTGGCTCCACACTGCGTGCATGGTCCTCGCAGCCACGTCCGAGGCCGAAGGCAGCCCAAGTGCGCGCGTCTGGGCCGGCCAAGAGGAGCCGCGCGAGCTGTTCTTCGAAGGGCCCTCCGTCCGCCTGGGCACCTTCCGGCTCGTTCGGAGACTCGTCGAGCGAGCGGGCGCGCGACATGGCCTCGGCGAGCAGGCGCGGGCCGCGAGCAGCGACGACGCTTTCGGCATCGATCGCCAGCGGCAAAGCGGACGCGGCGCGCTCTTGGGGCGGATCGCTTCGGGGAGCGGCGTCTTTGGCGCCTTGGCAGCCGAGAACGAGCGCGGCCGATGCCAAAAGCGGCAGCGAGAAACTTCGCTCGATCATCGCGGCTCGAATGGTCCGAGAAGGTACGCCCCGAGCTCCCGGAGTTCGAGTCGTGTGCGGGTGAGGAACCCGAGCTGGCTTCTGGCAGGCAGCGGGAGGACCCAGGCACCCTCGCGGCGAAAGAGTCGAGCTGCACGGCGCATGTGGAAATCCGAGGTGACGAGGCCGATGCGCCGCCATCCTCGGCTGGCCAGGACGGCCGCCACCTTCCTCGCGTTCTGGCGTGTGGTCAATGATTCCGCCTCGAGGATGAGCTGCTCGGAGGCCACGCCGCGCCTTTCGAGCCACTCCGCCATCGCCATCGCCTCGCGTACGCCGTCCCAGGCCCGCCCGCCACTGACGACGATGGGGAGCGGCGTCCCCTGCTCGAGCGCGCGCTGGCTCTCGGCGTGGTCACGTTGCCAGGAGCGGGCCAGCTCCAGGCGACTTTCGAGCGCGCGGGACGGCTCGCCGTCCCGAACGCGGCAGCCGAGGACCACGAGTGCGTGGAGCTCGTGGGACTCGGGGACGGCGGTGCTGGGTCGCTCGAGCCGAACCACGCCAAAACTACAGCAGGTGCCAAGGTGCTTGGGCAAGCCCGCCGAGCGCCGCCCTTGCTGCCTCCAGGGCTTTCTGGCTATCAGTTCGCGTTGGCGGCCCAAGCCCGCCGGTGGTTCCGCGACGGAGCGCGCCTCGAGCGCCGCCCAGGGCGGGCCCCCTCCCCGATGCCATTGGTCCATGTCCGAAAGCGATCATCCTGCCGAGCCTCTGAGCGACCTCGCCCGGCGCCGCGAGCGCCGACGTGCGCGCCGCGAAGAGCGACAACGACAGCAGACCGAGGAGCCGCCGGCCGGCGCCCGCTCGACCAGTCAACGTCCCGCTCAGGCCAAGGTCAGAACGAGCGAGGGTAGCCAGCGCCCACGGCGCGGACCGGAGCCCCGTATTTTTCCGGTCGAGTTCCCGCGCGAGTCGATCGATGACGCAGCTGCGCGGGTGGTGGGCCGCCTGACCCGCTCCGGATTCGAGGCCTACCTGGTCGGTGGCTGCGTGCGCGACCTTCTGGTGGGTCGTCGGCCCAAGGACTTCGACGTCGCGACCAGTGCGCGGCCGGAAGAGGTGCGCGCGCTCTTTCGTAATTCACGCATCATTGGTCGGCGCTTCCGCCTCGTCCACGTGCTGTTCTCTGCCGGGCACGTGGTGGAGACGGCGACGTTCCGCAAGAACCCCACGCAGGACGATCAGGCCGAAGGCGAAGATCTCCTGATCCGCTCGGACAATGTGTTCGGGCAGGCATTCGAGGACGCTGGCCGCCGCGATTTCACCATCAACGGCCTCTTTTTGGATCTCGAGCGCAACGCCATTTTGGACTGGGTCGGCGGCATGGAGCACGTCCAGGCGCGCACGGTGCAGACGATCGGCGATCCAGTGGTGCGCTTCCACGAGGACCCGGTCCGCATGCTGCGAGCCATCAAGTTCGCGGCGCGTTTGGACTTCGGCATGAGCCGCGAGGTCTACGATGCTGCCGTTCAGTGCCGCGGGATGCTGGCGATGGCGGCGCGCCCGCGCCTGTCCGAGGAAGTCCTGCGCTTGATGCGCGGCGGCGCATGCCAGCGCAGCGTTTGGCTCCTCTGGGAGATGGGCATGCTCGACATCCTCTTGCCGGAGCTGTCCGTGTATTTGGCCGATTGCGAGGACGACTCTCACGTCTGGTCTCTCTTGTCCGAGGTGGACCGCGTGGTCGCTGCGGGCGAAGAGGAGCTCGGCGACGTGCTCTTGTGGGCGGCACTCCTGGTAGAACCGCTCCTCGAGGCGTGTGATCAAATGGGCGACCCGCGCCGCGCCGCCCGTGATTTTCTGGAGCCGGTCATCGAGCGCTTGAACCTGCCGCGTCGCATCGCGGAGTCGGTGGAGCGCATGGTCGGCATCCTGCCGCGGATCGAATCGGGACGGGGCCAGCGCCAGCAGAAGAGCGCGCTCTACCCACTGGCGCTCCGGCTGAGCCAGCTGCGACGAGCTGCGCGCGGCCAGCCCACCGGTCGCGGTGCGCAGGGCCTCGAGCTCGGGTCGGCCAAGGGCCGTGCTACGGCTTCGCTCCGAGGCGACGCCGCGTTGGACCAGGCTCCTTCAGAGGAGCAGCTGGACGACGGGTTTGCCGCAGAGGCCGACGACGAGGTCGGCGCCGAGGGTTCGGGGGCACCCCGCAGGCGGCGTCGGCGGCGCAGTCGCGGCCGCAACTAGCGAAAAAGGCGACTCAGGCCCTCAGGCGTTGAGCTCGATGCGCAGCACTTCGCGGCCGACGATGAAGTAGTCGCCGTGGTCGACGGCGTGGTCGCCCTTCACTCGGACGTAGGTGCCGTTCTTGGACTCGAGATCGACGAGGGAAAACCCGTCGGCGTCCCGTTCGATCGAGCAATGTTCGAGCGACAGGTGCCGATCTCCCGGCACGTTCAGATCGCAGCCATGGCGACCGATGGTGACGCGGGTGCTCTTGGGGCAGTGGGTCAAGCCGTGCGCTCCGCCTTCCAGTACTTGCACGACGCGAAATGGCGACGCCTTGACCGGCGAGGCGAAGAAATAGGTACCAGTGGCATCGGCGTCCTCGCTGATGGTCGGCATCGGCTCGACCCGGAAGAGCTGGTTGCCGGCGACGAACGTGTCGCCCATGGCAATCTTGGCCTTGGTCCGGATGCGGAGGTACGTGCCGTTCGGCGATTTCTCGTCGCGCAAGGTCAGCTGCGTGCCCCTGTAGTAGAGGTTGGCGTGCCGGGGCGCGAGGAACGGGTCGTCGAACTGGATCTGTCCTTGCTTGCCGATGACGTGCTCGGTGGCCCGCAGGTGATAGCTGAGCCCGTCTTGGCCCTCGCCGCGAATGACGACCAAGCTCGCCTTCGAGGGATCTTGCAGATCGCCGAAGTACTCGACAGCGGGTTCCAGGATCTCCGCAGGTGTCGTTTCACCGCAACGGCCACAGAACTTGTGCCCCGGCGGAATGGGGGCCTGACAATTCGGACATGGTGAGTACTTCGCTTGTTCCATGCGTCATTCACACTTGCGAGTGGCCGCGCCTATTGGATGAGAGTCATGCGTTTGTCGGCGTCCGTCCAGCCGAGCCTGCTGGCCAGTCGAAGCACGACCGTTTCCTGGCAGGACTCGATGGGGACTACACCATAATCTCTGGAGTCGTACGGAAACAGCCGGTTGTCGCTGACTAGGAAGAACTGCCCGTCCGGCACCTGGAACGTCCGGTCTTCCGGGCTGAACTTGTGCCCGTGGACTTGCCCGGTCTTGTGCACACGCTGGCTGGCCAGCGCCTCGTAGTAGCACTGCTGCACGACCTCTTCGGAGGGCATGGCGGGGTGGGGGTAGCGGATCGTGTCGGGGCTACAGATGCGCTCGAACGGGAACTCCTTCCCTCGCAGCATGGGCTTCTGGTCCTTGATGCGCAGCTGATCGCCGGGCAGGCCAATCACCCGCGCGATGACGTAGCGCTCCGGGTAGTTGGGTTCGGGACACAGGACCAGGTCGCCGAACTCGGGCGGCGCGACGCGCTGGACGACGATGAGGTCGCCTGCTTCGAGCGACGGCAAGAGGGAGGTGGTGAAGACCGGGTCGTTCTCGGGCAGGCGCAGCCAGCGAACGAGGAAAAGCCGCAAGCCGCCAATGACCAGCCCGATGAAGAGGGCGACCCAAATGAAGAAGCGCAGCAGACTGCCCATCGCTAGCGGCCCCATCGTACAGCGCAAACGCGGGGGGAGTAATAGGGCGCGCGAAGGCGCTCGAGGCCCAGCGCTTCGGGCCCAGTGCCAGAGGCTCAGCGTTCGAGGACCAGGTCGTCCTTGTGGATCACCACGGCGTCTTCCACGCCGCCCAGGGCGGAGGACAGCTCCTCGCCCTTTTTGCCGGCGGAAGCGGCCACCTCGAGGGCCGAGAGTCGAGTGAGACCACGACCGATTTCCTGGCCCTTGGCATCCACGACGAGGACCGAGTCGCCGCGCCGAAAGTCACCGCGAATCCCGAGTACGCCGACGGGGAGCAGACTGCTGGCGCCTTGGCGTACGGCTCGTGCGGCCCCCTCATCGACGAGGATGGTGCCGCGTGGCTTGAGGGTGAAGGCAATCCAGTGTTGGCGCGCCCTCAGGCGCTCGCCGACTGCGAAGATGCACGTGCCGACGTCTTCGCCCGCCAGGACCCTGGTCAAGATGCGATCGGCACGGGCGTTGGCAATCACCACCGCGGCGCCGGAGCGTCGCGCCTTACGAGCCGAGTCGAGTTTGCTGGTCATGCCTCCGCGGCCGACCTTGTCGGAGCTCCCGCGGTCGATGAACGCGCTCATGTCGGCGAGCTCGGGGATGCGCACGCCATTTTCGTCGAGCACACCATCGACGTCGGACAGCAGAAGCAAGGCGTCGGCAGCTACGAGCGGTGCCACCATGGCGGCCAGCTGGTCGTTGTCGCTGAAACGAATTTCTTCTGTCGCGACGACGTCGTTCTCGTTGATGATCGGGATGGCTCCGGCGTCGAGCAGTGCGGCCAGCGCAGCTCGTGCGTTGTTGACGCGCTTGCGATTCGACAGGTCGCCGTGAGTCAGGAGCACCTGGGCGGGAGTGAGACCATGCTTGGCGAACGCTTCGTCGTAGCGGCGCATGAGCAGCGCTTGACCGACCGAGGCGGCCGCTTGAAGCGTCGGCATGTCCGTGGGCCGCACGGCGAGGCCGAGGCGCTCGATGCCGAGCGCGGTGGCACCACTGGAGACGAGCACGATGCTGCGGCCCGCATCGATGGCAGCCTTGAACTCGTCGGCCAGGCGCTCGGGCAGGTCGGGCTGGGTTGCCAGCGTGCGAGAGCCCACCTTGACCACGATCCGGCGAGCGGTGACGAGGCTCTTGCGGGCATCCGTCTCAGACATTGGTCGGGCGCCTTCATAGCAGGGGTCGCCAGAGAGACCAGCCGCACGTGCGTCAGGAGTCCGGCGTGAGCGGGACGAGCTCGAGCAGTGAGCATCCTACCCCGGCCGCGGCTTCGGCGAGCGCGAGACCGCCCAGCCGTCGGACCAAGAGGACGTCGTGGCGAGGCATGCGCACGACGTCCGCCCCGCGCTGCCGCACGGCAGCCAGGAGCTCCTCGGAGACGTGATCGAAGCGCGCCCATGCGCCGCTTGCGACCAGCTCCGCGGCTGGAAGGGGGCCGAGGATGGTGCCGCCTTCCCCCGTCAGCGCCTGCTCGGCTGCCAGCGCAAAGCGGCGCGCCCACGGAGACCGCAGGTTGCTGCCGAAAATCCACGCGCGGTGCTCGAGCTCACGCATCAGGACGGACCAGACGAGCTCGGCAGCAGTATCCTCCAAGTCCGCGAAGGGATCGTCTAAGAGCACGAGCTCAGGGTCGCCGGTGAGTCCGTGCGCCAAGCCGACCAAGCGCCGCTCGAGCACACCCAGATCCTGGAGACGGCGGCGCCCCAACCCCTCCGCCTGAGTCCGCTCGAGGGCCAGCCGTACATCCGTCGCCGAGCAGCCGATCAAGCGCGCGCTGCCGAGGAGCGCGCCGAATACATCGAAATCCGCCGGGGCCGGCAGCTGCTCCGGACAGTAGCCGGCGCGTCCCGAGGCCAATGCCACTGAAGGAGCTTCTCCCCAAATCTGCATCTCGCCGCGACGGAGCACGTCAGGATCCACCATGGCGTCCAGCAAGTAGCGTGCGTCTCCCGCGCACAGAAGCCGGCGCCCCGGGATGCGAAGCGCCGCTTCGAGGGCGAGCTCGCGCCCACTCGGCAGAGCGAGCGCGAGATCGTGGGTTGCCAGGAGCGGCGCGCCCGCGGCACCCTCGCCGGTCGGCTTGCTCACGGCACGAGTTCCGGCTGCCACTCCAGGCGCGCGAGCGGGAGTTCCGGCTGATACAAGGACAGAGGGGCGACTGCGCGCACCATCGCCATCAGCTCACCGGGCAGCGGCTGCTGGCTCTTCGCAATTTCGGCTCGCAGCCCTTCGACGCCCAGCAGACGTCCGAGCAGGGTCGTCTCGGGAATGGGGAGCTCCACGATCGGGCAGTCGTCCGGCAGACTGGCGAGCACCCGAGCCTTGGCAAGAGCCTGACGAAGGCCGCCAACTTCGTCGACGAGACGATGTCCGACGGCTTGACGGCCAGTCCAAACGCGGCCGCGTGCGACTTTGTCGACAGCCTCGAGGCTCATGTGGCGGCTATCGGCGACGCGGCGCACGAAGAGCGCGTAGAACTGCTCCACCTTGTTCTCCAGCAAACGGCGTTCCTCCTCCGTGAAGGGGCGGAACATCGTCTCGGCATCGGAGTGCGGCCCCGTGCGCAGCGTCTCGACGTTGACGCCGATCTTCGAGAGCAGCCCGCTGAGATCGACCTTGCCGGCAAAGACGCCGATGCTGCCGGTGATGGTGAGCGGATTGGCGTAGATATAGGTGCCTGCCGACGCGAGGTAGTAAGCGCCGCTGGCGGCGGCCGTACCCATCGAGACGACGACCGGCTTCTTGGCGGCCGTGAGCTGCACCTCGCGCCAAATCACGTCCGCAGCAACGGCCGAGCCGCCGCCGGACTCGATGCGCACCACCACGGCGCCCACGCTCGGGTCCCGTCGCAGCTCCTGCAACGTCTCCGCGATGGTGTACGAGCCGACGCTGCGGATGCCCAAGAAGGGGAACGTCTTGCTGCGCCCGTCCACCATGTCGCCCTCGACGTAGACGAGCGCGAGCCGCTTGTGCGGGCCGAAGCGACCGGGGCGCATCTTTGCGGGCGAGCCCTTCTCGAGCGGGAGTGTTTCTCCGGCCAAATCCTCGACGGCTTTCGGCAGCATGTCGTCGAATGCGAAGCCATCGACGAGCTTGGCACGCTTGGCCTCGGCGGAGGTAAACGGCCCCTTCGCGATCGTCTTTCGCACCTGCTCCACCTCGAGCTTGCGTCCGCGCGCGATCGTCCCGTGGAGCTCGCGTTCGACCTCCTGCAGCAAGCTGACCTTCGATTCGAGGGCGGACTCCGTTGCTTCGCGACGAGCGAACGTCTCCGGCGCGCCCTTGTACTTGCCGATGCGCACGAAGTCCGTGTTGACGCCGAGCTTGTCGAGCAAATCCTTGACGTAATAGGACTGGGACTTGACGCCCGAGTAGAGGATGCCGCCCGACGGGCTGATGAGCACGCGATCGGCTTCCGAGCAAAGGACGAGCCCGGCGCCGGTGCTGGTCTCCAGATGGCAGAGGATCTTCTTGCCCTTCTGACGCAGGAGGAGGAGCGCATCCTGCAGCTCCTCGAGGTGTGCCAAGGAACCTGCCGGTGAGGCTCGAAGCTCGAGCAGCACGGCCTTCAGGTTGTCCTCCTTTTCGGCGTGGCTCCACAGCTCACGCAAGAGCGCCACATGCTCGCGCGTGCTCGGCGTCTTCTCCAGGCGAATGCGGAGCGCGTAGTGCATGTTGTCGGCGGCGAAGGTCTCCCGGAAGCCGCGGATGGCGACGTCGGCATGCAGGTTTTCCCACGGCCTCTCCGAGGAGACGGCGCCGAGGCCCGTGCCGTAGCGAGTGCCGAGCGAGAGCTCGCCCGAGCCTTGCCGGGTGTTGCCGGTCACCACCAGCGCGGTGGAGGCGATCCACGCGGCTTCGCCCTGCTGGTTGGCTGCATCGGTGACGGCAAGGTCGCCTCGCAGCCGGCCGAGGCCGGGAATGCCCACGTCGAGCGTGGCGCGCGGCACCCAATAGCCGCCCGACTCGTCCACGTAGCTCGCCTCGAGACCGATCTCGAGCTGATCGTTGCCGATGGGCCGCACGGCCGTCGCCATCACGTACTCGGCGCCCAAGCGCATGCCGCCTTGGCTCATCGGCGCATCGAGATTCTTGATGAAGCCGGTGAAGCCGACGTAGTCCGCCGGTCGGAGCGAGAGTCCCGCCGACCAGCTGCCGAAGCCGTGGGCCAGCACGTCGTTCGAGAACGAGCGCTCGAATGAAAAGCCGACCGAGGCAAACTCGTTGCCGGCGGCGATGGCCCAGGTGAGCCATTGGTACTGCACCTGGGCGTCGAACATGGCTTGTGAAGACACGGACGACGGCGTGACGATATCGAAGCGCAAGCCGGTCGCGACCGGCATGAAGCCGAAGGGGAAGGCGAAGGCGAAGGCATGTCCGCCCGTCGGCACCTCGGCGGTGTCGCCGAGGAAGTAGCCAGACCAACGGAATTCGGGGCCGGGCAGGAAGGCCAGGTTGGCTGGGTTCTGCACGATGGCGCTCGAATCCGGATTGCCGGCCACGCTCCGACCGAGCGCCGGCAGCGGCGTCGGACGGGCGATCGGCGTTTGCGCAGCGCTCAGACCCGCGAGCAACGAGGAAAGGAGGAATGCGGAAGTCGAAAGTGGAGATCGCAGGCGGCTCATGGGTCCTATTCGCCCAGCATACCCCGAGCCTCTGCAATCAGGGAAATCTCCGCCCGGCGAGCCTCGAGTTCGGCGTGATCCTTCACGGGCAAGAAACGGGCTTCGGCTCCATGCCTCGGAACGCGTACGTAGCTCGTGTCCTTCTGGAAGGTCACTTCGTTGATCAGTCGCTCGAACTGAATGGCCTTCTTGCTGCCCACCGTCTTCTCGACGCGGAAGTACGTCCAAGGAAAGTCGAGTGCTGCCAGGGCCTCGGCGTCGAAGGCAAAACTGTTCACGTTGAACACGCGCACGATCGTCGGATCGAATCCGGGGGGAATGCGGAACTCCTCGAGCACGACCGGGCGACCGTCGACTCGCGCGGGAATGCCGCCGCGATCGGTCCCGAGCTTGTCGACCACCTCGCACGTGACCGGTCGCTCGAGCGCCAGGTGCATGCCGATGAGCACTGGATCGAGACCGCCTCCGAGGTTGTCCAAGTTGGTGACGAGGACATAGCGCCCGCCGCCAGCGATGAAGCGCTGCAAGAGGCCACTTTGCACGAGTGCGTCGGGCAAGTCGCCATGCCCCGGCGCGTGCACACTCGCATTGCCATCGTCGTCTCGGAAGAGCTCGCCTTCAGCCGTGACACGCACCGAGAGCCCCTGCGTGAAGGTGGCCAGATGAAATCCGTCGCGCCGAGCACCGAGCGCCTCCTCGATGCCATTTCTGGTGGCGTTACTCGTCATGAGCCAAAGGGGCGGAGTGGCGCCGTACGTGCGGGCGAGATGACGCTGCTCAGCCAGTCGTAGGTCCAGAAATGTGCGTCCAGGCAAGGCTTCGACGAGCGCCTTGACGACACCTTGCATGCGGGTCGCCATGCCACCGGCCAAGACCACCATCGCGCACTGGCCGTTTTCGAGGGCCGCCTTGCCTGCCGCGGCGAACGAGGCGTGCTCGGGAGTGCCGGGGCTTGGGGGGTCCACGACGTCGCCATCCCGCGGAGGTTCGATCTTTCCGTCGACGACGTTGGAGAGCTCGCCCCGTAGCATGCGCTCCACCAATGAACCGAGCAGCTCGGCGTCGAAGCGATGTTCGCGCAGCAGCTCCTGGGTTTCCGCGGGCAGGTGGGTCAGGGCTTCGCGTAGGTTCCGTTCGCCGTCTCGGGACATACCCGTTATTATCGCAAGGTGCGCGGCGTGGCTCGCCCCCGAGGCATCCTCTCTATTTTCGCCCGGACTGGCTGGCGGCGTGCGCCGCTCCATCGGTGGGTAGTCATCGCTCTGTCTGGCTGCGTGCTCGTGCCGACGCTCGCTTACGGGGTCGTCGTCCTGCACGAGAGGTTCGAGCCAGATCCGGAGCAGGACTTGGCGCTCGGGGCCACCGCGCTTCGTGGCGTTCTGCCGGCAGCGCTGCGCACGCGTAGCGGCGTCGTATCGGCGCCCGACCCGACACAGTCGAGCTCAGCGGGAGGGCTCTACCGTGCCGACGCGCTCGCTACCACGGGCGGCCCGTCGTTTCGCCTGGATGGATTGACGATGCGCCCCGAGAGCGTTGCCTATTCGGATCCGTTTCGTCCGCTCTCGATGCCGTTCAAGCGCTTGTATGCATTCGATCGCGTCAATGCCGACTGGTCGCTCGGCGTCAGCCCGGGGGCCCTGCGCCCGCTCGAGACCTCCGGCGAGGTGCGCGGGCACGAAGACGTCTTCTACGCCGATTTTCAGATCGATGTTGAACCGGGTGGCCTCGTGCGCGTGCCTTCCATCGGCCCGGGCGCCCGCATTTTGGCGTGGTCGGTCGAGCCGCCAGCCTCCCTCGAGCTGCTCGAAGACCCCGCGGGCAACTGGTTCGTTCGCGGGCGAGAAGCCAAGGTGCTGCGCATCATCTACGAGTCGGCCATTGCACGTGATGTCTTTGGTGGTGTGTTTCCGAATGTCAGCTGGAACAGCCTGCGTCAGCTGGGTGCCGAGCTGCCGGGCAACGTGCGCCCCGTGGCCGAGCGCGTGCTTTCACACATTGGCGTGCACGGCGCGGAGACGCCGATGCATGCCCTGCGCGTCTTGGTCGACTATTTTCGGCGCTTTCAAGAGTCCGACGACGTTCAGCTCGGACAGGACCCAGCGGACCTCTACTTGCGTCTGACGCTCGAGCGCCAGGGCGTGTGTCGCCACCGCGCCTACGCTTTCATGGTGACGGCGCTGGCGCTCGGCATCCCGACGCGACTCGTGCACAACGAGGCTCACGCTTGGGTGGAGGTATTCGGCGGCACCCATTACCACCGCATCGATCTCGGCGGTGCTGCCGCTCGCGTGCACGACTTCCGCCCCGATCCCGCGGTTCCGGAGCACAGAACTCCGCCGGACGCTTTTTCTTGGCCGGCTGGAGCCAACCCTGGCTCGAGCTTACTGGGTGACGCGGGCAGTACCGGGTCGCGCCCTCCGCCGACCTTTCGCTTCGACGAGCCGAAGGACAGCGATCCCGGGACCGAGCAGCGTGTGGAAATCACCATGGTGACCCACGAGAAGGAGGTTCTGCGGGGCGCGCCGCTCACGGTGAGCGGACGAGCCACCAAGAGCGGGCGTCCTTGCGCGATGTCTCGCATCGACCTCGTGCTGACGAGCGAGCGTGAAGAGCAGGCGATTGGCTCGGTAGCGACGAACCGCGACGGCGACTTCCTCGGGCACGTGACGGTGCCTCAGGATCGCCCGGTCGGCACGTACCAGGTGGTCGCGCGCCTGGGCGCTGGCTGCGACTAGTCGCGCGTCAGCGTTGCTGCGATCTTCGAGATCTCGGCCAGCGCCGAAGCCTGCTCGTCGGCGAGCTGGGCCACCCGTTCCATGCGGGCGAGCGCTTCCGCCGAGCCAGTCGAGTAGTCGCGCTGCGCTTGGCTGACCTGGGTCACCATGCCGTTGATGGCCTCGATCGCACTGGCAATCTGGCGGCTTCCGCGCGCTTGCTCCTGACTCGAGCGCTCCACCTGCTGGCTGATGGTGCGCATCTTCTCGCCGCTCTTCATGATGAGCTCGGACCCACGCGCTTGCTCGGCGGTGGCAGCGGCAATCTGTTGCACCGTGTCGGCGATGCGGCTGATGGCATCGGTCACCTGCTTGCTGCCCTTGGCCTGTTCCACGGTCGCGCGCGCGATGGCCCGCACCATGTTGGTGCTCTTCTGCGAGCTCTCGAGGATCTTCTTCAGCGCACGCTCGGCTTCGTTCGACACCTCGACGCCGCGATCGACGTTCTCGGCGCCGGCCTCGACCGCAGCGATGGCGTTCTTGCTTTCCGCCTGGATGGTCTTGATGAGATCCGCGATCTCCTTGGTGCTGGCGCCTGCGCGCTCGGCCAAATCCTTGATCTCGTCGGCCACCACGGCGAAGCCCTTGCCGTGCTCGCCAGCCTGGGCCGCGATGATGGCGGCGTTCAGGGCCAAGAGGTTCGTTTGCTCGGCAACGTCGTCGATGACGTTCAAGATCTCGCCAATGGCCTCGATGCGAGAGCCGAGGTTGTTGATGACGCCGAGTGCCTCGTGGCTGCTCTCCTTGATGCGGTAGATTTCACCCATCGTCTTGAGGATCGACTCCGCACCGTGCTCCGCATCGCGTGCCACTTCCTCGGAGAGGCGCGCCGTCTCGTCGGCGTTGGATTGGACTTGGTCGATGGCCACGTCCATCTGATTCATGCTCGAGCTCGTCTCCTCAGCCGTGAGGGAAAGCTCGTCGATGTTGGTGGCCACCTCGCGAATCGAGAAAGCCATCTCTTCGATCGAAGCCACCATCTCGCGCACGCTGGATGCGAGCTCGCCGATGTTCTCTGCCACTTCTTCGGTCGTGGCCGACATCTCCAGTACGGAGGAGCTCGACTCGTCGGCGCTCGTCGCCAGCGTCTGAACGTGCGCGGCCAGGCCTTCGAGCTTGCTTTGTGCCTGCGCCACCGCGGTGCGGACGTCGCCGTTGGCTCCACGCTGGTCGACGATCGCCTTCTCCAGCTGGGAGATGGCGACACCGAGGGCTTCGAGCGCTTCGCTCGTGGCTTCGCTGTCGCGACCCGCCTGAGTTTCTGCCAAGCGCTCTTCGGCTCTGGCGGCCGCAGCTGGTGCCAGGCTGGGCGGCTTGATCGACTTCTTCTTGGTGAGCAGAACCTCCAGCTCTTCGAGTTCGTCGTAGATGGCGTGGATGATGTCTGGCTCTGCTTCGGGCCGCTGGAACGGCTTGCCCTGAATGACCTTGCGCAGTGCCGTGCGCAGGCGACTCATGCTCGTCATGTCCTGCTCGGCGCCGGAGAAGTACGCGCCAAAGCCGCCGACCGCAGATACCAGCGCCATTTCGAGCACCAAGTCTCGACGCCAAACGGCAACCAGCAGCGCTGGGCCCATGGCCAGGGCAATCCCAATCAACTGGCGGGGGGTGAATCCGTTCATCGTGCAGTCAACCTATTGGGGAGACCGTGAGACGCTGTCGACCGTACCGGCCCGTCTCCCCGAGCTTCGTCCTAGCCCTGCAGGTTACCCGGCCACTGCCAAAGAGGAAATCGGCCACCCCCGCTGCAGCCTGCGCTAGCTCTCGGAGGGCGCGCTCTTCAGCGTCAAAGAGAAGCTTGCCCCGCCGGCTGGCCTGCTTGCGTAAGTGAGATCCCCACCGTGCTCGACGGCGATCCGCTGTGCGATGGGGAGTCCGAGTCCGGTGCCGTCCGCCTTGGTCGTCTCGTACGGAGTGAAGAGGCGCGACACCTCGCCGGCCGGAATGCCCGGACCGTCATCCTCCACGACCACTCTGCCGCGTTCCGAGCGATCGGCGTCAGCCTGCACGCTGACCCAGACATGCCCGAGCTCTGTTTTCGTAGCGCTGACCAAGGCGGCCTCGATGGCATTCTTGAGCAGATTGGAGATGGCTTGGTTCAACTGGTCGCGGTCCGCGAACACGGGGAGTGGATCACTGGGGATGAGCTCGACCATGACGCCGCGATCTCGCGCAGCCTGGTCGAAGAGGAGCACGAGCTCGCGACACAAGCTCGTGAGGTCGAAGTGCTCGAGTTTCGGATCTGGCAGCCGAGCGTAGGCAGCAAAGTTTGCCACGAGCCGAGTCAGGCGGCCGACCTCGGCGAGGACGATGGACGTCGCTTCGTCGAAGTAGTTCTCGAAGGTGCCAGGGTCGCGGACCTTGAGCTTGCGCAGTGTCTCGATGCTGGTGCGAATGGGCATCAGGGGATTGTTGACCTCGTGCGCGACTTGGCGGGCAACCTCACGTCGGGCCACGATGCGCTCGGTGAGGGCCAGTCTTTCCCTGAGTTCGTTCAGGTCCGACAGAGCCTGATTGAAGGCGCGCGCTGCCTGCTCGAGTTCGCGTCCTCCCGTGAGGGGCAGAGGTTCCGCCTTGCCGCGCAGCGCTTCTCGCGTGCGCTCGGCAAACAGCGCGACGGGCCTAGATAGTGCGCGTGCGACGAACAGCGACGCGACCACCGCACCGACCAACACCACCAAGCTCACGGTGAACAGCGCCACCTCGACTTCGCCCAGGAGTCGCACCAGGTCGGAGCGCGAGCGGCGCGCCTCGATGGTGCGACCCTCGAGGCCTTCGACCCGGACGGCCCGAGCCAAGTCGGCCCGCGCGGCGCCCGCTGTGCCAGCGGCAGGGTCCAGCGCCAGCTCGAGATTGTGTCTTTGCGCCGCATCGGCGAGCAGCGGCTCGATCGGTACGGATCCGAACAGCTGCGCCGCGCGGCCGCCCGAGCGCTGCACGCAGCCGACCTCGAAGGCCAGGTCCGGCTTCGTCCGGACCTGACCGCTCTTCGGTCCTACCGGCGGGGGCAAGTCCTGGCCGGCGATTCCCGCCTTGCTTTCACCGCGCCAAGTACCGGCTAGGAGCTCCGAGCGATCACTCACGAGCGACAGCTCGCCGAGACCGAGAGCCCGTCGTTCTTCTTCGAGTCCGAGCTTGATGGCGAGGAGTCGCGAGCCCAAGGTCCCGCTTTCCAGGCCGGCCAGGGCGCTGTCCACCAAGGCGCCATGGGCGCACAGGTTGTCGAGCCGTCTCTGCGCCAATGCGCGCGTGCGCGTGAGGTCTTGCTCGAGGCCGGCAATGGCGCGCGCGAACTCGGCCTCGAACCGCTCTGATTCGGCTCGTTCCCAGGTGCGCTTCGTCAGCCAGGCGAAGGCCAACGTAATGCCGAAGGCCAAAAGGAGAGTTGCCAGAAGCAGCCGCGAAGCCAGGGTCACTGCTGGGCGACAGTACAGGCAAAGTGTTTGCGCGGGCAGTTGCCCGCGCGCCGCTCGTGCGGACCGCCGGCCGTCGGCCAGGGTCGTGCTGTGATCCGAACGACAGCCTGCTAGGTTGGCGGCCGGTGAGCGAATCGAATCGACGTGGTGTGCCAGCAATGGGGCGACGCATCGCCTGGCTCCCTTCACTGCTCGCGCTGGTGTCGTGCGGATTTGGAGCGCCCGTGCAGCCTGCCCAAGGTAAACGCGCCAAGCCGGCCCCTGTGGCCGAGAGCACACTCGGTAGTGGAGCCATGGCGCGCGTGCCGAGCGGGACCTTCGGCCCCCATCTCGCGCTCACGGACGTCGGTGCGTTCGTCGCCTGGGCAGAGCCGGCGGCAGACGGCGTGCGCTGGCACACCATGGTGTCGGCGACGAAGACGCGCCTGCGCCTGGGTCCAGAGCTGCCGAAGACGACGGGCATGCTGTCGTTCTTCGAGCTGGGACGAGCAAAAGGCGGCGCGGCGCTGGCCTGGGTCGCCAAACGAGACCGACTCGAGGTCGTCTCGGTGACCTTGCTGAAGCCCAGCGGCGTCTCGGCCCCGCAGGAACTCAGCGCCGAGGAGGGCGAGGTGCTCTGGGCGCAGAGCGCGCCGGATCCGAGGGGGACGAGAGTGCTCTGGGCAAGGCGACGTGGGGCCAGCGCCGAGATCAGCACGGCGCTCCTGAGCGACGTCGGCATCGCCGGGCCGAGCGAAACCCTGCGCAAGGACAGCATTGGATGGCAACTCGCCGAAGGACCTGCCGGCACCTGGCTGGCCAGCGTCGAAGGTTCGTCCGGTGCGGCCAAGCTGGTGCTCGTGCGTCTCGACGTGCCCGCACCCGAGCGTCGGGCCATCGAGGTAGCAGAGCGGCTGACCGGGCCGACCGAGGTCGACCTTTGGGTGGGTGACGCCGCCGTGGTGGCGGCGTTCTCCGACGGCGCGGAGGGCGCTCCGCGACTGCAGATGGCCGAGGTCGCGCCCAACGGCGCGGTCTCCGTCGCTTCGCGCGCGATCACCGGGCCGCGCGGGGAGCAGGCGCTGCTCGAGCTGGTGACGGGCGTCGGTGGCGCGAGACCGTGGCTCGCTTGGGAGGAGCCAGCGCTCGACGGTGCATCGTGGCGGCGGGTGCTGCTCGCTCGCCTCCAGCCGAATGGCATCGTCGCTCCGGAAGCGTGGCTCGATGTGCATGGCGAGCGCAGCCTGCTGCCCGGACTCGCACAGACCAGCGGTCAGCTCGTCGCGCTCACGCGGGAAGCTCCTTTGGTCGATGCGGCCTCCGGGAACGCGCCGAGCGGCCTGTCCATTTCCACGCTGGCCGTGGACTCAGCTGGTGCGCGCGTGGCGCGCATGAACGAGCTGCCCGTAGCCCTGGATCGCGACGCGCTCTGTTGGGACCTCGAATGTGGACCTGCGAGCTGCGCGGTCCTGTGCGCCCAATCCGACTCCCCGACGTCGGTGCACTTCGTGCCGCTGGAGCCGCGAGAGGCTCTGGCCCACGCGGGTGTCTCGGTCGGCGCGACGGGTCCGCTGCACGCTTTGGTTGCCGCACCGCGGCTGCTGCGACGCGAGGTGGTGGCAGCGGCCGCTGCCGTCAGCGACCTGACGATTGCCGAGGGCGACGGCCGGACCTTGCTCAGCTGGGTCACGGACTTCGATCCGGCGCTCCGCCCTGCCAAGCTCGAGCGACCCGCGCCGGATGGTCGGCTCGAGCCCTACCAAGCGGAGCTGCGTGCACTGTGCTTGGAGGGTGGCGGCGCGGCCACCGACCCGAGGAACCTCGCCGAGCCGAAGGTCGTCGCCGACACCGTCGTCTCGCGTCGCGCTCGCAGCCTGGGGGGCGTGTCCTTGAGTCCAGAGCGCGCCGGCAGACGGGTGCTCGGCTGGGCCGCCTTGGATCAAGGCAAGGCGCACGTGTTTGCCACGTTGCTCGACGCTCAAGGCAAGAAGCTCAAGCAGCGCCTGCTCGGCCGCAAGTCGGGCGAGGTGACGGACGTCCAAGCGGTGACGACCAAGACGGGCTTCTTGCTGCTGTGGGTCGACGACCGCGCTGGGAGTGGGCAGGTCTACGCGCAAGCCGTCGATCCGGAGCTCAATCCGGTCGGGCCGGAGCGAGCGCTCACGACGCAGGCGAGCGCTCCGATCGGGCTCGCCGTCTTTTCCCGTGGGGACGAGCTTCTGCTTGGCTTCGCCGATGGGGACGGCGACGGCTCGGACCGCATCTTCGTGATGTCGATCGACGCACGCACCTTGGCGACCGTGGGCGCGCCGCGCGAGCTACCCGGCAGCGATGGCCATGTGCATTCGCCCCAGTTCTTCGGCGATGTCCAGGGTGGTGTTGGCATAGCGTTCGTCGAGACCAGGGAGACACCCGCGCAGGGCACGGTGACGGCCGTTCGACTCGTGGCGCTGGACACCGAGCTGCGTCCAGTGCGTGCACCGCGGACGCTGTTTCCCGAGGTGGATCCGAGTGCCTTCGCGCTTCACTGCGATGAACGAGGCTGCCGGGCCGTGGCCATCTCTGCCGATGCGCGACGCAGTGAAATTTGGGCGGCTGCCTCGGTGGACGGCATCAGCTGGCGGTCGGAGTTCGTGCTGGCCCTGGATGGCGATGCACAGCTCTTGCCGACGCCCGTGCTCGGGCGGGACGCCGTGTACCTCGCCGGACCTGCCGCGCGGCCTTCAGCACCAGAAACGCCCTTCTCCGTGGAGCGGCTCGTCATCGATTTCGGTCAGGGCGCGCCCGCTCGATGAGCACGCGTCCTCCCGCCGCCGAATCCAAGCAGCGCCTGCGTGGAGCGGCCGGTTTCGAGGCCTACTACGGAGAGATCTTCGGTGAGCGCTGGCCTCGGCTGCGCGCGGCGCTCGTGGGCGGTGAGCACCCGGGTGGGTCACGCCCGGTGCGGGCGAATGGCTTTGCTTCGGGCCTCGAGGAGCTCGCCCGGGAGCTCGACGATGCAGCCCGCCTCCCGGTCCCGGGTTGCTACCTCCTCCCTGCTCTCGCGGCCTGGTCCGAGCGCGACGAGAGCGGCCTCATCAAGGGGTACGCCATGGACCCAGCGTCCGTGGTGGCCGCGCACGCTCTGCCGGTGGCTGGTGCTCGCGATGTTCTCGACCTGTGCGCTGCACCTGGCGGAAAGTCGCTGATCTTGGCGGAACGGGCCGCGAGCGACGCGCGACTCGTTTTCAACGATCGCTCACCGGAGCGGCGCAAACGGCTCAAGAAGGTTCTGGCCGATCATGTGCCGCCAGCAATGCTCGCCCGCATCACGGTGACGGGTCACGACGGGCGCAACTTCGGCGTGCACCGCCCCGGAGCCTTCGACGCCATTCTGCTCGACGCTCCCTGTTCCTCCGAGGCGCACGTGCTCGCAGACCAAGCGGCGCTGGCGTCGTGGTCGAGCACGCGCAGCGAACGTCTCAGCCGAGACCAGTATGGACTTTTGACTGCGGCACTCCTGGCGCTCAGACCAGGTGGCTGGGTCCTCTACGCGACGTGCGCGCTCTCACCGGACGAGAACGACGGTGTCGTGCGGCGCCTGCTGGAGCGTGGCCGACACCCTGCCGAGATCGAGCGAGTCGACGCCGGGATCGGCGAGGCGACGGAGCTCGGGTGGCAGATCTTGCCCGACGAGACGGGGTTCGGACCGATGTACTTCTGTCTGCTTCGGCGCCCGGCTGGCTGAGGCGGTTCCCCTCACGGGGCGGCCGAGTCGGGGGAAGCCGGCCCGACGGCCAGGGCATGCGTCGCGAAAACATCAAAGAATCCAGGCGCTTCCAGCGGTTGGGGCCGATGTAGGAAAAACATTGATCATTTTATGAACATCGTTCATTGTCCGAACACCGGTCTGGAACTGAACGATGATCATCGCTGCCCGCCGAGAACGCGAACGTAACGAGCTGCGCGAGAAGATCCTCGCTGCCGCTCGCACTCTGATGGTGGAAGGCGGCATGGAGGCGGTCACCATGCGCGAGGTGGCGCGGCGCGTGGAGTACAGCCCGGCCGCGCTCTACCAGCACTTCGCCGACAAGGAGACGCTCATTGCGGAGCTCTGTCGGCACGACTTCGAGGATCTGGCGGGGGTCATGCTGTCGCTCAGCCAGGAAGGCGGGCCGATGGCGATGCTCGGTCGCATGGGGAAGGCCTACTTGGACTTCGCTCGCGACTATCCCGAGCACTACCGCTTCATGTTCCTGACGCCGAAGGACGTTCCGCCGGAGAGCGAGGAGGAACGGAACGATCCGGCACGGAATGCGTACGCATTTCTGCATGCCTTGGTCGAGGAGGCCATGGCAGCCGGGCTCGTGAAAGACGACTTTCAGGACAGTCACGAGGTCGCGCAGCTGGTGTGGGCGATCGTGCACGGTACGGCCGCCCTCGCTGTGTGCCGACCCGGCACGGATTCTTGGGTGGAGTTCCGACCGTGGGAGGTGCGGGCGCGCGCCGCCGTCTACGCCGGCTGCCACTCGATCGCGCGCACGCAGGAGATTGCCGACGCCGCGCTCGAGGCGGCTTTGGGGGAGGGCAAACCATGATCGATCTCGCCTGGAAGATGCTGTTTCACGACAAGCTCCGGTTCTTCATCACGCTGTCTGGCGTGGCCTTCTCGGTCACTCTGGTTCTGGTGCAGACGGGACTCTTCGGCGGACTGCTCGAGAACGCCACCATCACGATCGAGCACATGGGCGCCGACATCTGGGTAACGTCGCGCAACTCTCCCAATTTGGATTTCGTCCACCAGTTCTCCGAGAGCAACGTCGAGCGCGTTCGCGCAGTGCGCGGCGTGCGTCGCGCCGACAATCTCATTCTCTCGTTCATGCAGGTGGCGCTGCCGACCGGAGCCGAGGAGACGACGGTGGTCTACGCGCTCGAGGATTTTGCTGCCTGGGGTGTGCCGTGGCACGTGAGCGCGGGCGATCTGGCCGATCTCAAGCGCGGGCCCAACGTCATCTTCGACGAGTTTGCGCGTAAGCGTTTCGGCGCGTTCGAGGTGGGCGACTATCGCGAGATCAATGGCCAACGCATGAAAATCGTGGGTACCACGCGCGAGGCCAAGAGCTTCACCACCACGCCGCTGGCCTTCGTGGACTACCAGCGGGCTCAGCAGTTGCAGCCTGATCTCTTGCGAGGGCGCGCTTCGTACATCTTGGTCAAGCTCGAACCGGGCGCTGACCGCGCGGCTGTCATGACTGAGCTGCGACGCGTCTTGCCGCACAACGACGTCTACGCGGCGGCGGACTGGGCCGCTCGCTCGCGTGACTATTGGGTGAAGAACACCGGCATCGGCTTCAATGCCTTTCTGACGGTGTTTCTGGGGTGCTTGGTGGGCGTGGTCGTCGTGGCGCAGACGCTCTACACGTCTACGATGGAACACTTGCGCGAATTCGGCACCGTCAAGGCGATCGGTGGCAGCAACTGGGACATCTACAAGATCCTGGGCAAGCAAGCGGCGCTCTCGGCCATCTTCGGTTTCGTCTTGGGCTACCTGCCAGCGCGGGCCCTCGAGCCCGTCATCGCCAGTGCCGACCTGAAGCTCATCATTCCGAGTGAGCTCTCGCTCATCGTGCTCGCGGGCACGGTGCTCTTGTGCCTTTTGGCGGCGGTGGTGTCCTTCCGCAAGGTGGCCAGCATCGATCCTGCGCTCGTATTTCGCGTCTGAAAAGAAGGGGAAAAGCGGTGGTAGGTCCAGCAATTTTGGCGGAAGGAATCACCAAGGACTTCCGCGAGGGTCAGGAGACATTGCGCATCTTGCGCGGGATCAGTCTTTCCGTCGCGCCTGGTGAGATCGTCGGCATCGAAGGACCTTCGGGCTCTGGTAAGACGACCTTCATCTCGATTCTCGGCTGCCTACTCGGTGCGACGAGCGGGCAAGTGCAGATTGCGGGAAAGGAAGTGAACCCCAAGCGACCAAGTCGCCTGGCGGACATCCGGCGCAAGCATCTGGGCTTCGTGTTCCAGCAGTTCAACTTGTTCCCTTCGCTCAGCGCGCAGGAGAACGTCGAGTATGCGCTCAACCTGAAGGGCATCTCCGGCGTGGCGGCGCGCAAGGAAGCGGCGGATCTACTGGATCGCGTGGGGCTCGAAGATCGCAAGCACTTCCTGCCGCGGGACATGAGTGGTGGTCAGAAGCAACGCATCGCCATCGCGCGCGCGCTCTGCGGCAAGCCGGACGTGATCTTGGCGGACGAGCCGACGGCGAGCCTGGATGCTTTGGTGGCCGATCAGGTGCTCACGCTCTTTCAGAAGTTGGCGCGTGAAGACGGGCGAGCGCTGCTCATCGTCACCCACGACAGCAAAGTCAGGCGCATCACCGATCGGGTGGCGCGCATCGAAGCGGGGATGCTGGCGGCCTGAACGCCGAGCCAGCGAGTGCAAAAGGACGGGGTCTGAGCGATGGCAAACTGGAAGGAATGGCGAATTGGCTATGGCACGTTGGCGGCAGTCGTCCTCTTGGGCGGCTTCTTGGCCTACGAAGCGAAACGGGCGAGCGTCGCGCAGGCGGCGCCCACGACCAAGCAGGCACCCAAGCAAGAACGGAGGGGCGTCTTCGCCGAAGGACGCATCGTGGCGGCCGTCGGCGCCGAAGTGACGGTCTCTGCGGAGGTGGGCGGTCGCATCGAGCGGCTTCTGGTGACGGAACGCGATCAGGTGAAGGCCGAGCAGGTGCTGGTCGAGCTCTCTGCCACTGACCGCAAGGCCGAGCTCGCGGAGGCGCGCGCACGCCTGGGCGAGGCCAACGTGGACATGGCTTTCTTGGAGCGCGAGTTCGGGCGCGCACAGTCACTTGCGGCGCGCGGCGTGGTTCCGGAGGCTCAGCTCGACCGTGCTCGCTACGACTCGGATTTGGCGCGCGCACGTACGCGCACGCTGGTGGCTGGAATTGGCCGCCTGGAGGACGTGATCGAGAAGGCAACCGTCAGCGCACCACAGAGCGGCCTCGTGACCGTCCAGCACGCAGATCTCGGCGAGGTCGTGGCGCCAGGCGCGCCGCTCCTCACCATCGTGGACTTGAGCCGCCTTCGCATCGAAGTCGAGGTCGGCGAGTTCGACATTCCTCGTATCGAGCTAGGTGACGCCGCCACCATCACGGCCGAAGGCTACGAGGGCCAGGCCTTGCGCGGTGAAGTCGTCGAGGTGCCAGAGTGGGTGACCAGTCGCCGCCTCAAGCCGCTCGATCCAGGGCGTCCCACCGATACCCGGATCCTGCCGGTGAAGGTCAGTTTGCCGGCGGGGCACTCGTTCAAGCTCGGACAGCGGGTCGAAGTCGAGATCGGCGACTAGCAGGGTGCCTCGAGCCGCACCCTGCCAACGAGAGCAGCCGTGCTCGCGCGGGCAGCATGGAGTGCGGACCGCCGCGGCCTGCGTGCTTCTCCGCGCGGGCAAGGCGAGCGCGATCGGTGCGAAGAACCCCCTCTTGGTGAGGGGTTTTCGCACCTTCGCTAGCCCCAGCCCCGCGCGGGCACGGTTGTTTTCGTGGGCAGGGTGCGGGCACCCTGCTGCGTGCTTCTCCGCGCGGGCAAGCCGAGCGAGAGCGGTGCGAAGAACCCCCTCTTGGTGAGGGGTTTTCGCACCTTCGCTAGCCCCAGCCCCGCGCGGGCACGGTTGTTTTCGTGGGCAGGGTGCGTTTTTCCGCACCCTGCTAGGGACGCACGGCCTTGCCTCGGTGGCGCGGATACCACCCGGCGGCAGTGACACCGATGGTCTGGAAGTCGCGCGCGATGTCGGCGCCGGCGCCCAAGCGCCACCTGTAGTCGTCGGGCCAAAGGCCAAACACGTTCCAGACGCCGAGCGCGAGGTCGAAGCCGCCCGTGTAGTGCGGTCGCACCGTGCTCGTCGAGAAGCGGGTTGGCTCGAGGTAGACGCCTGAGCGGAGGCGAACCCAATCCGGGATCACCTCGACCTCCGACCCGAGCCGCGGCGACGCGACGAGCCACTCACCCGAGCGGTTGACGGTCTGGTTACGCAGCGACTCGATTCCGACCGCGTTCTCGACCGCGCCAGCGATCAGGAGCGAAGCCGTGATCATGGCGATATTTCGGCTCCGGCGCGCCAGCTCGTCCTGAATCTGCCAGTAGCCGTCCTCCTTCGCGGCTTTGACGCGCGCGGCGATGGATGCGCACTTGTCCGAGAGCTCGTCTTCGAGCACTTCTCGCTCGCGCTCGGAGCGGGCCGCGGCGATCTTTTGCTCGTATTCGAGCACGAGGTCTTCCTCTTCGAGCTCGAGCAGCAGCAGGCGGCGCTTGACCACGCTCGACTCGGAGCGCCACGGCTGATTGGCTGGTGCGCCGCCGAAGTTGTAGACGACACCAACGTGCAGGTCCCACGGCAGCTTGGCTGATTCGGGCAAGTAGATCGTCCCGCCCGGTCCTTCGAAGGTGAAGTCTCCTTCGGGACTCAGCGTGAGGCCGGCCGGAAACTCGGCGACAGCGGTGATGTTGCCGCGAAAGGCCGCGCCCAGACTGAAGTACTGTCCTCGCGGCTGCCAGAGGAGGCCCAGCTCGGCACCGGTGCCGTCTGCAGACATGGGCGCAGTCCTGTTCGAACCGGAACCCACACGGGCTTCCATTCTCAGCAGGCGTACGCCTCCGCCGAGCACCAGCTCGCCCTGCAAGAACGAGTAGGCGGCTTGAATGTGCGCTTGGTTGAAGGCCACGCTCAATCTGCCGCTGTCCGCTTGGGCGTCTCCTGCCAGACCGTAGCTTTGGAGCTCGAGGTTGACGCCGAATCCGAAGTTTCCAAACTGCAGGATGGCAGCCGGCGTCAGGTAGACGAGGCTGTCCGGGTCAGCGCCCTCCTCGACGGTCTTGCTCCCGCTGTTGAAGAAGTCCATCCCGGTGAGGCTGGACGGAAACGTGGCGCCGAAGCCCAACCAGTAGTCGAAGTCGGTGACGGAGAAGAACGGGCGCACCGCAGGAGCTGCTGGATTCTGCAGCATGCCATCGACGTCGTACGCGAGCGCGACGTAGGAGCCGCCCAAGCTCGTGACCTTGGACCCGGCCCAAACGGCCGTTTGATAGAGGTCGATCGAGTAGCGGCTCGTCGTGAGCGCCGAGCCATTCTCGCCGAGGGGCCCACCGGCATGAAGCTGGGGCGCGACGAGTACGACGGAGAGTCCGAGCACGGCAGACGCGCGGCAGACGGGCATGGAGACGGCCAAACTATAGGCCACTCACACCCAGGCCACGAGAGTACAAGGTGGCTCGTCAGCGAAACTCGAGCGAGGCGAAGCGGACTCGCAATCCCAATGAAAGCGCGTCGAGCTTGGCGCCCGGGACCGTCTGGTAGCGCAGGTCCGCGTCCAGCGCCCACTGCGCACGCTCGAAGAAACGGTAGGAGAGCCCCGCCTGGCCAGCCAAAGCGAGGCTGACGGTCGTCGTGTCTTCGCTCGTCGACGACCGGTTGGTGACCACGAGGGCCGGACCGACACCGACCGTGATGCGGAGAGGCCCGAGCCCGAGTCCGACGCCGGGCGTCAGAAACCACGCCGACAGCAGGTTGTCGTAGGCGGTGCCGCTCGGACCGGTGGTCGTTCCCGTAGCGAAGAGACCGCCGCCGGTATCGAGGAACGCGTGGAAGGGGAAGGCGGCGGGCACGTAGCGCATCGCCGCGTGCGCTGACGCTCCCACCGGATTGAGCGAACCAGCATCGGGGACGGCAAGCTGGGCGAAGAGCACGGACAGATACCCGGCAGCCTCGAAGTCCAGCTTGCTGACGGCGGCAGGGCCGGGCGCCACGGGCGGAGCTCCCTCGTCCGGTGCTGCTGGCGCCGCCGATGCCAATGCAGGCGCCGCCGCGCCCGCGGCAGCAGGGCGTCCGACGGAGCAGAGTGCCAAGATGCCGATTCGGGCGCAGTGATGCCCACGAATTGTCCGGCATCCCTTGGTCATGGCAGCGGCTCTCCCACGACGGGTGGGACCTGACCCACCTTTTGATAGAGATACATGAGGAGCCCCGTGCGGGAGGTGATCGCTCCGTCCGGATTCGACGCGCGCAGGAACTGCTCGATGAAATGATCGTCGTTCAGGGTCCAGTAGATCACCCTGGCACCTGCCGCGCGCACCGTCGCCACGTCGTCGGTGCGAGGACCGGCCGTCCAAGTGGGACCCCACACGACGCAGCCCAATTCTCCGACCAGCTCGGGGTCGTACTCCACGAGGCAGGGTGGCACGTCGGCCGCGTCTGCCGTGGCCTCGAGCCACGCTTCGGTGACGGAGTCCTTCGTGAGCGCGACCACGGCTCGAAAACTGCGCCCCATTTCTTCAGCCCGCACGTTGATGGCCGATGCCAGCTCGACCGAAGCAGCCACGGCGCTGGGCACCTTCATGTCGAGATAGACGAAGTCCATCAGCGTGTCCTCCAGGAGGACGTCGAGCGCCTGCTCCAAGGTGGGGATTTTCTCTCCGTGGGCCAGCCGGCAGTTGGCAGTCACCTGATCGAACGTCTGCGCTTCGACCGCCCCCTGACAGAAGGCACCCCGCGTCGAGCTCGAGTTGAACGCGGGATCGTGAAAGAGAATGGGCACGCCGTCCGACGTCGCGCGCACGTCGACTTCCATGGCGGTCGCGCCGTAGCGTTCCGAGAGGAGAATCGTCTCCAGCGTGTTGGGTGACACTCCACAGGAGTCGGAGGGTTCGCACGCGCCGTGGTGAGCGATGGCGAAGAATCGCCCTCGATAGGGGATGAGCGGCTCCTCGTAGGTCAGCTCGAGAGCGCTCTCGAGTGATCGGCTGCCCGTGCCCCAGCTGCCTTCGAAGCGCAGCGGCCCTGCCGTGGCTGAGCCGCTGCACAAGTCCCGGGCCGCCTCTGCGTCCGTGAGCTCCAGACGAACTAGGCCCACCTCTCGGCCCCGCGGGTAGCGCCAGTGTCCCTCCAAGATCAGGCGGTCATCATCGAGGCACGCACTCTCGAGGGCCACCACGCCAGCGTTCTTTCCGGACGACAGCGTGATCGTGTTCTTGCCTGTCGTCAGGACGATGTCTTCACCCAAGAGCTGTGTGCCTTGCCCCACCAGGTAGCGGCCCTCGAGCGGTACGAGACTTTCCGCTGGCAGCGAGGGACCGAGGCGCAAGAGACCGCCGTCCGCGAACGCCGGGATGGGCGCTACTCCGGCCGGCTCGCAGCCGAGCAGCCAGGCGACGGCTGAAGCCACGCCCAGGCGGCGCAAGAGGCGCGTGTGCCGAGCGCCCTCGGGCGAACCGATCGGCTGTCTAGAACTCATAACCCCCGACGATCCGTGGATAGTAGTCGTAGTACGAAGTATCCGGGAACAAGAGCCAGTTCTGGTAGCTGGCGGTCGACCCCATGAGGACGAGTCCGGCGTACCAGAGCCGACCATTTCGCATCAGGTTCTCCATGATGAGGGCCACGTTCCAGTTGGCGAGCGGGGGCGGCGTCGACAGACTGTCCGTCGCGGCGCCCAGTCTCGCGATGTACGGTCCCGCGAACACGAGCTCGCCCCGGAGTGACCAGCGCATGCTGTCCCAAGGTAAGCTGACGCCGACGAGAGGCCTGAACTCCGGAGCAACGACCCGCGAATCGAAGCCCAATCCTCCCAGCGCACCCACGAAGAGGCCCGTCTGGAACTGGACGAGACCGCGCAGCGGTCCATAGATGGGAAACGCGCGGCTCAAGCCCAGGTTGAGCTCGTTGATGGCGAAGATCGTGTTCAGGTGCAGAAGCGCCGACCAACCCTGCCCCAGCCCGAAGCGAACATCGCTGGTGAACTGAGGGACGCGCAGGGCCGCTCCCGCGGCGGCGCGAGGGTCCAGCGCATCGACCAAGCCACCGACCGCCACGGTGACCTCGGCTCGATTGCCGTGACCGGCGTCGAAGATACTGTCCCGTGGTGCCGGAGGCGCGTCGGGAGCAGGAGCGTTCAGCGGGAATCCCGAGAGAACGACGAAGATTGCCTTCATCGAGGCTCCGCCACAGCTCGCCGCCACCCGCCCGCATCTCACGGTCCCCGGCTGGAGGCAAGAACCTCTGCCCGAGAACCACGGCGGCGGGCAGTGCTACGCTTCGTCCGGACCAGCTGCTGCGTGCGAATCGTACATTTGACGGATCTTCATCTCGGGCCGCGCCTCGGGGCAGCGCGCTGGGGCGCGCTGAGCGCGCTCATCGATGATCTGCCAGCCCTGACGGGGGGATTCGAGCGCCTCGTGATCACGGGAGACGTGGCCGCACGCGGTCAGCTGCGCGTGTATCGGGAGCTTCGCACGCGACTCGCACCGTTGCTGGCGAAGGTGCGTCTCGTACCAGGCAATCACGACGCCGCTGGCTGCCTCGGTGAGGTCTTCTCAGACCGCATGTCGACCCGCACGCCGGCGGCGACCTTTTTCGAGGACTTGGACGGCGTACGCTTGATTGGTCTCGACAGCTCGCGACCTTGGCGCACAAGTGGTGTGCTCGGACCGTCGCAGCTCGACTGGCTCGACCGCTTGCTCGACGGTGCGGCTGCTTCCGTCGTCTTCCTGCATCATCCACCGCTCCGCGTGGGAGCATGGTGGCTCGACCAGGATCGGTTGCGCGATCACCGCGCCTTCGCGGAGGTCCTTCGCGATCGAGGCGTGCTCGGCGTCTTCTGCGGCCACGTGCATCAAGAGCGCGAGGGCCGGCTAGGCGTGGTGCCAGTGTGGACCACACCGTCGACGGCGTATCAGTTCAAGCCGGGCTCCTGGATTCCACGAAGCGAGCCCAAGGCTCCCGGGTTTCGGCTGATCGAGATCGAGGGCGGAGTGCTCCGCACCTCCGTCATTCGGCTGGGTCGTGCAGGCACGGCCCCTGACGTGGAATATTGCACGCGGCCGGGGTGAATCTTCTCGCGTTGGAGCGCGGTACCCGGGCTGGTTTGCTCGGCGGAGAGCGACCGATGCGACGCATTCTCCCACGAAAGGACAGGTGCTGGGTTCGCCCGGCGCTGTGCTCACCCAGTGTGCTCCTCGGGCTGAGTCTGCTCGGCTTGCCGGCGCGGGCGGCTTCGCTCCAGCCGGTCGGAGACTGGAACAACGCCGGGATGCCGGGCGACATCACGATGCATGCGTACGTGCCGGATGCCGTGGCGACGGACCCGCCCATCGTCGTGCTCATCCACTATTGTGGCGGGACGGCAGGGGCCGTATTCGGCCAAGCCCAGGGTGGCGGACTCGTCGCTGCGGCGGATACTCACGGGTTCGTCATCATCGCGCCGAGCAGTGGGCGCTGCTGGGATGTCGTCTCGAACAAGACGAGAACACGAGACGGTCAGGGAGATAGCCATGCGATTCGCACGATGGTGGCGCACGCGATCGACGAGCTGGGCGGCAATCCGGACCGCGTCTACGTCACGGGCGATTCGTCGGGTGGGATGATGACGGAGCTCCTTTTGGGGCTCTATCCAGACGTGTTTCAAGGTGGGTCGGCCATGGCGGGCATGCCCGCCGGATGCCGAGGTGATGCCGAACAAGGCGACGGGGGCGGCTACAGCGGCGCTTGCGCTGGCGGCAACGTCGACCGCACACCCGCGGAGTGGGGCGCCATTGTCGAGTCCTTCTATCCAGGTTTTGCCGGTCGACGGCCTCGTGTGCAGATCTTCCATGGCGACGCTGACGACATCATCTCTTTCGCGAACCACACCGAAGCGATCGATCAATGGACGCACGTGCTCGAGCTCGCGACCTCACCGACCGAGAGCGAGGAGCTGACACTCGGTATGCACCCAGGACTGCGCCAAACCTGGATCGGACCGTGTGGCCTACCAGCGCTCGAGGCCTTCACGTCGCTGGAGGGAGATCACGGGCCTTCCGACGCGCTCTTTCTGGCCGAGCACATCGTGCCCTTTCTCGGACTCGACGCGCCCGGCCTGGTCGATCCGTACGTCGTGGCCTGTGAGAGCGCCGGGAGCGGCAGCGGGGGAAGCGGAAACGGTGGCGAGAGCGCGGGCGGCAGTGGTGGCGCGAGCACCGGAGGGACGGCTGGTGCCGTCGGCACCGGAGGGACGGCGGGAGTCGGCGGTCAGAGTGCGAGCAGTGGCGGTACTCGGGGCGACGGTGGAGGAGCGAGCTCGGCGAGCGGCGGTTCCGCCGCGTCGGGAGGAGCGCCGGGAGGCGCTGCGACCGGCGGCGCGGGCGGGAGCGTGAGCGGAGCTTCTTCGAGCGGCTGCAGTTGGCAGGGAGGACGGGCTGGCGAACAGCGCTCGATGTGGTGGACGTCTGACGGCGCTCCGTGGATTTCGTTCCTTGCACTCGTGCTCGCGCGGCTCGTGCGGAGGCGTCGGCCTTCTGCACAGGCGCTCACTTCGACTGCGACCAGGCGATGAGCGCCACGACGGCCAGCGCCGCCAGCACGGCCAACGTGATCTTGATCCAGCTCAGCGGATGCTCGCCGGCCACGCGACCCGAGTCTCCGTTGATGGCCGCCTGAAAGGTCTTCTGCCCGTAGCGGTAGCTGAGGAGCCACAGGGGGACGAGGACATGCTTGAAGGTCTGGCCGCTGTAGGTGGCGTTCACCTGCAGATTGCGGTGGGTGTCGCCAGGGACGGCGTGGGCGCACTGGTCACGCAGAGCTGCCTCCATGCGACCTCTGGACGAGGCGGCGGCAGCCATCAGATCGATCTGGTAGCGTTCGACGACCCAGCCCGAGAGAAAGTGCGCGCTGTATGGCACGAGGCGGCTGGTATCGAATGGCTCGACCTCGTGCAGGAGGGGGCCATGCACCCCACGGGAAGCCGCGACGAGCTGGTCGTCGAAAAAATGACTCACGTGGCCACTGGCCGGTGACCAGCGCGTCATGCGCACGCGCTCGGTCTTCCCGCCGACGTTGCGCGTCACGTAGTAGTAGGTGCCGCTCTCCGCCGTCCAATGTGCTTCCGCCTGCGCGTCGAAGGTCCAGTACGGAATGTAGAGCCCTCGCACCTGGTCGGTCAGCGCCTTCTTGCCCAAATCCGAGGGGGCCCAGAAGCGCGCCTTGAGCCAATCGCGCAGTGCTTGGCGCGCCTCCCCAGCGGTGACCTTCATGGGCAGGAGGCTCTCGGGGCGGAAAGGCTGCTTCTGCTCGTGCTCCGGGACGAGCGCGGTCGAGCCGCAGAAGTCGCAAGCTTGGCTTACTCGGTGCGGCTCGAGCACGGAGATGGCCTGGCAGCTCTGGCAACGAACGCTGGTTCGCGCCATCTGCCAGCCTCGCTGGTCCTCGGGAATGCTGCGGAGCGCGGCGGCCAGGTCATGCTCGCGGATGATCGTCTCGCCGCCCTCGGTTTGCTCGAGCTCCGCGGGCGAGGTCGTGCCGCAGTAGGGACACACCAGTGCGCTCTGACCCGGATTCCACTCTGCCTCGCCGCCGCACGCCGGGCACGAGAACTTCCGCTTTGCGGTGACCTCATTCATTCACGGCTCAGCCGTTCAAGAATGCATCGAGCGCCGTCCGCTGGATGCGCCAGGTCGTGCCGATCTTCTTGCCCTTGATGTCGCCCGCTTCCAGGCTGCTCACCACATCCGCCTCGGAGACGCCGAGTGCTGCGGCCACTTCGGCCACGCTGAGGAGCTGCGGGGCGGACGCGGCGGGAGGCGTGACCACCGCCGGTGCCGCTGCGGGCTGCACGGCGCCAGCGAATGCGCCCATCATCTGTTGTCCCATGGCGAGGCCGGCACCGAGCTGCGCGGCCATCGCGCCCATCCCGCCTCCTTCGCCGCCACCGCGCGCGAGCGACTCGGCCATTTGGAATTTGACGTAGTCGTTCAGGTTGCCAATGGCGCCCATGGCCGAACGCTTGTCGATGGCTTGCTCCACCTCCGGCGGCACCGACACATTCTCGACGACGAAGGTCGCGAGCTCGAGGCCGTACTTGGACGTGAGATCGGGATTGAGCACCGGCAGCAAGGCTTCGCCGAGCTCGGTGTAGCGCGCAGCCAAATCCAGCGCCGGGACCTTGGAGCTGGCGAGCGCGTCCGAAAAAGTGCTGACCAGGCGTGAGCGCATCGTTTCCTGGAACTCGTCCAGCGTGAACTGATGATCGGTGCCGGCGACCTCTTTCAAGAACGTGCGCACGTTCTTGATGCGAAAGTCGTACGTGCCGAACGCGCGCACGCGCACGATGCCGAAGTCGGGATCGCGCAGCATGATCGGGTTCTGCGTGCCCCACTTGTTGCCCGTGAAGAGGCGCGTGTTCACGTAGTAGACGTCAGCCTTGAACGGCGACTCGAGTCCGTACTTCCAGCCTTTGAGGGTAGACAGGATTGGGATGTTGTCCGTGACCAGGCTGTGCTTGCCCGGGGCGAAGAGGTCGCCGAACTCGCCCAGGTACACGAATTGGCACATTTGCGATTCGCGTACGATGAGCTGAGCGCCGCGCTTGATCTCTCGATCTTCGTCGGGAAAGCGCCACGACAGGGTGTCGCGCGAGTCATCCTGCCATTCGATGATCTCGAGAAACTGGCCACGAATGTAATTCATCAGTCCCATGTCGACTCCCTGGAAAAGCTTCGGATCGTCAGGGTTTCATGCCCAGGAACCGCGTGGCAAGGGGCGGCTGCTCGGGGGTCTTTGAGAAGCATTCCGGCTCTTCGGGCCGAACGGGCGCACTGCCGGGCCTTCAGATGCCTGCAGCCGAGGGGGAGCCCCCCCAAAGCAAGAGTACGCCGGCGCGAAGGCGGTCAACCAGAAGCCCTCACCGCGGCCGCTGCTCGCGGGCGCCCGCAGCTCACCAGAGCGCGAGCCCTCGCTTCTCTTTTCCGGAGGGACAAAAGCCGTTTGTATACAAACTACTTTCGTGGGGTTTGGGGGCCGGGCTGCCGCCGTGGGCGCTGGGGGGACGCGCCTCGGCCCTTCCGAGCGCGGCGTGCGTCGTTCTCCTGGGTGCGGGCCATCGCTGCCGGCTCGCCCCTTTTTTTGCACGAAGCTCGAGCCACACTTCAGTTTCGTGCCGTTCGCCGCGTGTTGGCCACGACTCCCATCGCCGACTTCACCTCAGCGCCTCCCGCACCCGGCGGACCGCCGCCTCCAGTTGCAGCGGCGCGAGCGACGCGGGCAACCGCGGCACGCGATACCCAGCGGCGACGACCTTCGCATCGCGGCGCTCATCCGCAGCGACGCGCTCCGCGTGGTACGCGTCCCCATCCACCTCCACGACGAGGCGCACCGTAGGCGCGCAGAAGGCCACGATGTGCGCGCCGATGGCCACCTGCAGGATGCGTGACAGCGCAGCTGCGCTAGAGAGGGCACGACGGGTGAGGCGATGGCGCGCAGCGTGCGCCCAAGCCAAGGCCCGACGCAGAGGCGGGTCGCCAACCTACGAATGCGACAGACCCGCCTGTGGGCGCTCGCACTGTTGGCCTTGTCGGAGGGCGAGACCGGGCTGGCCGTTCTGGGTCCGACTGTTTTGGTGATTCATTTTTTTCGGACCGCAATCGCTTGCAGTGTGAGAGCGAGCTTACGGCAGCGCGAGTCCGAGCGACAGGAACCACGCCCGACCGGGTAGCGGGAAGCCGACGACGTCGTACCGCGGCTGGTCGAAGACGTTGCTGATGCGGAGCTCGACGTCGAGCAGCGACTCCACTCGCTCCGGAGCGGAGGGCGCGGCGTCGTTCGATCGAGGGCGCTTCTGGCTCGGCTTTTTGAACCAGCCGCTGCCGAGCTCGAGATCCGTGTAGCTTTGCTCGGGCACCACGGCGAGACCCGCGCTGTCGGCGTAACGGCTGGACTCGTAGTGGGCGCGGGCGGCCAGGCGCAGCAGGCGCAGGGCATCGGTGGCGACGAGGATGCGCTGCTCCACGCTGGCACTGCCCAGGAACCGCGAGAGGAAAGGCAAGACGTCGTTTTGCGTGGGGCGATCGGGCGTGGTGTCGCGCGGATCGAGCAGGCTGAAGTTGCCCTGGATGCGCAACCCTGGCAGCGGTTCGCTGCCGACGAGGAACTCGGCGCCGAGCGTCCGCGTCTGGTCGCGGTTCTCGGGCCGCAGGAAGCCCTGCGCAGTGCGGGTGAACACGATGAGGCTCTGCGCGAAGCGAGCGAAACCCGAGGCGTCGAACCAAAGTCGCGGCGGGCCGTGCCGCGGGAAGTGCTGGCGCATGCCGGCTTCCACGGTGGTCGCCGATTCCGGCTGGAGCGCGTCGTTGCCGCGCATCAGGAGCGAGACCCCGTAGAGCTCGCTCAGGGTGGGCGGGCGCGCAGCGAAGGCCACGTTGCCGTAGAGGTCGAGCGCGCCGCGCTGGTAGAGGACGCCGCCGCGGCCGCCCGGCACGAGCTGGCTGCAGAACTCGAGCGACGTCTCGGTCGTGTCGATGCACTGCAGGTTGACGCGAGCCTCGAGAGCAGCGCCAGCGAACGGCTCCACGCTCGCTCCCAGGGCGAGGCGGGTCGTGAGGCGGCTCGCCGAGAGCGCGACGTCGGTGCGCCCCTCCACCTCCTCCCTGCGCTCGATGCCTTCGTACGAAAGCGCCAGGTGCTCCTCGATGCGCAGCCAGGAGTTTGGAGTTTGCGTGAAGCGCGCGGCCTGCTCCAGCCGCTGGCCCGGGGTGGCGACGGCCGTGGTGCCGAGGCTCATCTCGAGCAAGGGGTCGTCCAGGGCGGTTCCGGCGAAGAGCACACTCGAGGTGAAGGTCGCGTCTCCGAGCCAGGCCAGAGCAGGGAGGGCCAGCTCGGCGCCCAGCGTGGTGCGCTGAAAGCTGGCGCGAGCCTCACGGCTCGGGACGAGGGCCAGCTTGGGCGCGCCTTGCTCGCGGCTCGTGTGTTCGAGGAAAAGCAGCAGCTTGCTCCGTCCGATCTCGGTGGTCCCGCTGAGCCAGGCCGAGGCCTGCGCGCTGTCGGCGTTGGGAAGACGGGCGACCCGGCCTTCGGCATCGACCAACAGCACGCCTCGCGAATCGTAGAAGGGATAGTCGTTCTGCGCTTGCGTGAGCTCGACGCCGGTGAGCGCGCACGACTTCTTCTGGCAGCCGCCCAGCGTGAGCTCGAGGCGCTCCGAGGTGAAGCTGCCGAAGGTCAGCTTGGAGCTCGCTTCGGCCGCGCGGGGCGTGCGCGGCACGATCAGTATGGTGCCACCCATCCCTTCGGCGGCGGAGAAACGCGGGGTGAGGCCGCGGTAGACGTCGATACGCTGGACGAGCGATGTGGGAACGGTGGCCAGATCGGCCACCCCTCCGACCTCGTCGTTCAGGCGGATGGAGCCGAGGTACACGGCGGTCTGTGCGGCGCTGGCTCCGCGGATGCGCGCCGTCGCCGGCGCCCCGAGGCCACCCAGCTGCGTCACGCTGACGCCCGGGGCTGCTCGGAGCGCGTCGGGAATGGTCACGCCGGCGGGCGCCAGGTCGTCGCGGGTGATCTGGCTGCCTGAGGTCCCCGGCTCCAGCGGCAGAGCGCTCGGGTGGGGACGCGTGCCTTGGACTTCGACGGTGGGCTCAGCGTCGTCCGTGCGCTTGCCGTCCGCGTGATCGTGGGCCGGGTCTCCGACTGGCTCAGGTTGGCTCCCGGGCTCCTCGGCCGTGGTGACGCTCGCCCAGGCCTGCAAGGCACACGCGAGAGCAGGCCCGACCACAGGCCGGAGAAGGCAGGTACGTCTGGCCACCGTCGGGAGCCGCCATCTCGGCTCATTTTGCGTCGCGGCACAAGGCCGAGGCAGTCTTTCTGGGTGGTGAGTCGCCGCAAGCTGCCTCGTTCGTTCTACTCCCGCGACGCGATCACCGTCGCGCGCGAGCTGGTGGGGATGCATCTGGTGCGCGTACTGCACACTCCGTCCGGAGCGGTGCGGCAGGTGGGACGCATCGTGGAAACCGAAGCGTACATGGGGCCGGAAGACCTGGCGGCGCACTCGGCTGGTGGACGGCGTACGCCGCGCACCGAGACGATGTTCGGGCCGCCCGGACATGCGTACGTCTATTTGATCTACGGAATGCACTTTTGCCTGAACGTGGTGACCGCGGCGCGTGAGGTCCCGCAGGCCGTGCTCTTGCGCGCCCTCGAGCCCGTGGCTGGGATCGAGACGCGGACCCAGGGTCCCGGCCTCTTGTGTCGAGCGCTCGGCATCGACCGCAGCCACGATGGGCTCGATCTCTTGGGCAGCGAGATCTTCATCGCGCGCCCGGCGCACCCCTCCGAGCGGCCCGTGCGATTGGGCGCCGGCCCACGCATTGGCGTCGATTACGCGGGGATTTGGGCCAAGAAACCCTGGCGCTTCGTCGATCGCTCGTCGAGCTTCATCTCACGGCCGCTACCGTCGTCGGTCGTCAGAAAGCGGCTGGCGCGTTGACCCTGAGCTCGCTCAGCCCAGGTACTCGACGCCGTGCCCTCCCGTGATGCCACCCAGCTCGAGTCGGGGGCCGGCTTGCGCAAAGCCGCCGCGCAGCGGGCGCGCGCCCAAGAAGAGCGGAGTGTCCAAATCCACGAAGCGCACTCCACCGACGCCGGCTGCGAGGCAGGCTGACGTCGTCATGGATAACTCGGACTCGACCATGCCCCCGACCATCACCTCGAGCCCGGCCGTCAGTGCGGCCACTAGTACGTCGTGGGCGGCCACTACGCCCAGCTTCGCCGTCTTGATGTTGACGACGGAGATGCCTCCCATGCGCACGATGCGAGCCAAATCAGCCCGGCTGCGCAGGCCTTCGTCGGCCGCGACCGGGATGCCGCTTTTTGCCTCGACCTCCGCCAAACCAGCCCAGTCTTCCCGTGGCACCGGCTGCTCGAACAGGCTGATCTTCGAGCGCAACGAGCCGAGGTCGCGCAAGAGCTGAAGGGCGCTCTCGGGCGAAAACGCAGTGTTGCCGTCGAGCAGAAGGTCCGCTTCTGGAGCGGCGTCGGCGATGGCGACGAGACGGTCGACGTCCTCGTGCAGCGTCGCACCACCAATCTTCACCTTGAGTGCGCGAAAGCCTAGAGCGGCCGCCTTGGTGGCCGAGCGGCGCGCGTGCTCGAGATCGCCCGTGGTGACGGTGATGTCCGTCGTGAGCGCGGTCTCGCGACGGCCGAACCAGTCGAGCAGCGACTGGCCTGCTCGACGCGACAGTGCATCGAGGAGCGCCGTCTCCACTCCGGCGACCGCGCTGGGCACCGCGGTCAGCGCTTCGGCGAGCGCGGCGCTGGCGCGGCGGTAGGCGCCCAGATGAGGCAACGCGGCGAGCGCGCCGCGCGCGTCCTGTTCGTGGGCCAGGACGGCCGCCTGCGTTTCCCCGCTGATGTGCGGGACGGGGGCTGCTTCGCCGAGGCCGACCGTCCCATCGGCCAGCTCGAGCCGCACCAGCACATTTTGCATGCTGAGGTGCGCACCGGTTGCGATGCCGAACGGCTCGAGCAGCGGGACGTCCAGCGGGGAGAAGGTCAGGGAGCGTAGTGTGGGTAGCACGCGGAGTTCTCGTTCTAGTGGAGGTGAAGGTTCCTGAATGCACAGGGTCCCGCGAACGGCCTCACGCGGAACGTCTGCAAACAGCCGCAGGCTGTTCGTCGAGGGAGGGAGACGCCAGTTGACCCTGTAGGGAGTTCGCTCATATTTGCGCTCGAAGCTCCCGTTCGGCCCAGGCCGCGGGGAGAGAGGGCCCCAGGATACCCGCATGACACTGCGCTACCGAGCCGATCTTCGTTCGCTCGCTTTCGTGGCCATCTATTTCTCCTTGGTGATTGGCCAGTGGATTTGGGCACCGCGCGAGCTTTGGTGGGCCCTACCGCTGTTCATGGCCACCTGCGTCTTCTCGTTCTTCGGCGCGGTCATCACGCACAACACCGTGCACGCCCCCGTTTTCCGTGAACGCAGCGTGAACCGTGTGTTCCAGGTGCTGCTTTCCCTCACCTACGGCTCCCCCGTCAGCTCGTACGTGCCCGGCCACAACCTCAGCCACCACAAGCACACGCAGACGGAGCGCGACGTGATGCGCACGACGAAGGTGCGCCATCGCTCGAACCTGCTCAACATGCTGGAGTTCGTGCCCAAGGTTGGGCTGGCCATCATCAAGAACGACGCCGTCTACACCGCCCACATGAAGGGGCATCACCGCGCCTGGTACCGGCAGTTTCGCATCGAGCAGGTCGCGGTATTCGGGATTACGATTGGCCTCTTCCTGCTCGACTGGAAGAAGGCCCTGCTCTACTGGCAAATTCCGCATTTTTACGCTGCCTGGGGCATCATCGCGATGAACTACCTGCAGCACGACGGCTGCGACGTCAGTCATCCGTACAACCACTCGCGGAACTTCGTCGGCCGGGTGATCAACTGGTGGACGTTCAACAACGGCTACCACGGCATGCACCACCTGGTGCCTGGCCTGCATTGGTCGCTCTTGCCAGCCGCTCATGCCGAGCGCATCGCGCCCTACGTCGATCCGCGCCTCGACCAGCAGAACTACGTCACCTATCTGTGGAAGACCTTCGTGTGGCCCGGACAGCGCACCATGTTCGACGGCAGTCCGGTCGTGCTCGAGACGGAGACCGGCGACACCAACTGGCTGCCCCGCCCCGAGGACACGCCGGACGATCTCGGCGCGGTCACGGTGGAGTATCCGTTTCAGGTGCAGCAAGTGCAGCACGCGGCGGGGCCGAGCCGCCTGGCTTCTGGATCCTGAGTCGCTCGCGCTCGTGAGGCGGTGGTCACGCCGCGCGGTCGATGGCGATCGTACCGTGCTCCGCACCGCTCTTGCGATTGTTTGATGTTTCTCTGGCTGCCGCGGGCTCCCTTTTCTCCGCTCCTGTCAGAGAATAGCCTCGACAATCACCATGGACTCGAGCGCAGAAAAGGACGCACTCGCACAGCAGGGATTCATCGTGCTTCGTGGAGCTCTGTCCGAAGAGTTCATGAAGGACTACCGCGAGATGCTGCGCGCGCACTTCTACGGCAAGGTGACGGACCGCGCCGAGGGGGCCGCCGTATCGGACTTCGACCCCGATGCGCTGGGTCGCGTGCCGGGTGCGCGCACGATGCTACTCCAGGCGCCCTTGTTCGACCGGGTGGCGGAGGTGCTCGGCTACCGACCCGCCTACTGTCACCACAGCGACATCCACATCAACAAGACGGCACCGTTTCACCGGGACAGCATCGTCAAGGCGTCGTATTTCGACTTTGCCAAGACGGACATTTTCGGTACGAGCGATTACGCGGTCTACAAGATCGGTATCTATTTTCAGGACCACGAAGGCGCAGGCGGCCTGAGCGTGATCCCTGGCTCGCACCTGATCGACGGCCCTCCACAGCCCGAGCGTGCCTACGACATCAAATCCCGACTGGGCGACGTCATTCTGTTCGATACCCGGATCTATCACAAAGGGATTGAGCGCTTGAACGAGCGCGATTCCGAAGGCGACCGCATGTCGTTCTTCATGACTCTCGCCAAGGACAACCAGATCACGCGCGAGTTCGTCAACGGCACCATCTGGCGCCAGAATCGCCAGATTCGTCGCAGCTCGTACGAACTGCCTCTGGACCTCGGCGACGAGCTTGCTCGGCTGGGCTTCCCCGTCGTCCCTTACGAGACTTCGCCGCAACCTTCGCCGACGGCGGTGCTCGTGCAGCTGGACGCAGCGCAAAAGCGGATCCGCGAGCTCGAGAAAGCGAACGCGCGCTTGCAGGGCAAGCTCGAAGCCGCTCCCATCAAAGCAAAAGCGAAGAAACTACCGGCGAAGCTCAGCAAGCGGGTCTTGCGAGCCCTCGGCCTTCGCTAGATCGTGCGATCACGAACCGAGCTTGCGCACTTGCTCGATCGAGAGCTTGGGCAGCATGTCCAGCTTGCCATCGATGGTCGCATCGAACAGTTCGATGCCGCGCTCGTGGAGAGCGCGGAGCGCTACCGAGTACCCGTAGAGTCCCTCGCCACCAGCAGCCCAGGTCGCGGTGAGCGTCTCCGCGCGCGTCGTCGCTGACGCGTGCTTGTCCGACGCGTAGAAGTACGAGCCCTGGGTGGACGTATAGTTCGAATCGCACCCGGCCAGGACGATGTTCTTGGCGCCCATGAGCACCGCTAGCGGCATGCCCGCCGTGATCACCCCCGTGTTGGAGTCGATGAGCGGCTTCTCCAGGTCGAGCTCGACCGTCCCACGCTTGGCAATCTGCTCTTTGAAGGGCTTCTCGAAGAAAATATAGCTCTTCGCGTAGTCCTTCAGTTCCTCGAGGCCCTCGACGTAGTGCTTGAAGTAGTAGGGGAACCACAGACGCGGCTTGTGGGCGTGCGAGGTCAGCGCCTGGAGGTACTCGGGCGGCAGCTGGGGGCGAGCGGTGAACCAGCCGCCGAAGATCATGTGTGATGCCACGATCAAGTGGTCGGGCTTGAACTCGTCCCAGCCCGCGAAGTTCACGAACCAATTGAAGACGACCTTCTCGTACCGTGAAAAAGCGGTCAGGTCGGTTTTGTTGATGGACGGTCCGTTGCCCACCAGGGCCACGGGCCGTGAGCCGAGTGAGCCGCGTAGCTGATCGAAAACCGGCTTGGATTCTCGCACGAACGCGCCCAAGCGAGCCTCGAGGAGCAGGCGCACGTAGCGCTGCGTCCATAGTCCGAAGGCGATCGGCCAGCGTCCTCCAGCGCCGCGCGCCTGAGCCTTTTCTTCGCTGCTCACGAGCGTCTCGTTGGCGAAATCGAACCAGGGTTTGGGCCCGGTGATGTGCAAGATGGCGACCGTGCCGAGCACGTCCGGGAAGTAGTCCTCGAGCAGCGTCTTCACGCAGTTGAAGTTCTGCGGCAGGAGCTGCACGTCGCGTTCCGAAAGAAAGGCGTTCCAAAAACGCTGATCCGCGAAGCGCTCGATGTCCGGATCGTCCCAGTTCTCGAGAGCGGCGAGCACTTCATCCCGGCGTTTGACCGTGGCGGGGCCGAGCTCGCTCGCCGGAAAGCTGAGCACACCGCTGTTGATCACCATCTTGCCCGTTTTGGCCGACAGGATCCCGAACGGTTTGGCGCCGATATCTGGCACGGCCTTGATCTTGTTCCCCGACCACAAGGGCGAGATGTCCCCCAAAACTAGGAGATCGGTGTCGAGGATGACGACGTGGCTGGCACCTTCGACCTCGAGCGCTTCGAGCGACAGGTAGCCGAGCAGTCCGACGCGCTTGTGATTGCCGTGCTCGCCGAGCGTGACCTTGAAGCGATCGGTCATGCGCGCGCGGAAATCGAAGTAGGGATAGAGGTCGAGGAGGCGCTGTCGGCTGAAGGCCGAGAGCTCACTGTCGTGGTAGACGATGAACTTGCACTTCATCGACGGATAGACGGAAAGCAGGCTCAAGATGAGGCCTTCCAAGCCTGGCGCGTACTTGTCGTTGCAAACGCCAGCGAACACGACGTCGGCCGGCGGCTCTCGATGCCCGACGTGAGCTGAGAAGACTGGGTGTCGGTAGCGGCCTTGGGCGAGAGCGCTGGCCGCGAGGTACTCGATCTTCGCCGGGCTATCCGCGCTGGGGACGCTGACTTTCGCAGCCTGAAGCTCGAGTGCCAGGCCAGTCGGCTTCTGCTTGCTCTTCTTGCCCCTCTTTGGGCCAGGAGCGCTCATGAACGGCCTCAGCAGTGCTGTCACTACCTTTCTGAGAGTCGGCGACCTCCTCACTGCTTTTCGCATCAGGCTGAGCATTGTGTACTCGATTCGAGCGAACCTTAGGCAACTGTACAGGGCAGCGCAACGCGCAGCCGGAGGTGGCGCACGACTGCTCGGCGCGTCTGGAGTGTCCCGCGGCGGAGGCTCGTCCGGTGCTCGAAGACGTCGCGAGCAGGCCGCTGGAAGAGTCTTCTCAGTGGGCTGGACGCTCCTCTGCGCGGGCGCCGTCGTTGCCCGCCTGGAGGGGGTGTTCTTTTTGCCGCTGCTAGCAGGGTGCCTCAAGCCGCACCCTGCCAACCAAGGACGGCCGTGCCCGCGCGGATCGGTGGAATACGGAGGTGCGAAAACCCCTCACAAAGAGGGGGTTCTTCGCACCGATCTCGCTCGCCTCCTC
>Ga0315910_10000348_pt1 | contig 47652 bp, 40 predicted proteins | sample EdamamesoilMG_FD_204470 | JGI IMG/M metagenome (GOLD analysis project Ga0315910, IMG submission 204470) | Garden soil microbial communities collected in Santa Monica, California, United States - Edamame soil | ecosystem: Environmental > Terrestrial > Soil > Garden | place: USA: California... | reverse complement strand
CCGCCTACGTGCGCTTTACGCCCAATGATTCCGAGCAACGTTTGCACCCTCCGTATTACCGCGGCTGCTGGCACGGAGTTAGCCGGTGCTTGCTAAGGGGATACCGTCAGGTTTCTTCTCCCCCCACAGAGCTTTACGATCCTAAGACCTTCATCGCTCACGCGGCGTGGCTGCGTCAGGCTTTCGCCCATTGCGCAATATTCCCCACTGCTGCCTCCCGTAGGAGTCTGGACCGTGTCTCAGTTCCAGTGTGGCTGATCATCCTCTCAGACCAGCTACCCGTCTTTGCCTTGGTGAGCCATTACCTCACCAACTAGCTGATGGGCCGCGGGCCCGTCCTGTAGTGAATTTCTCCTTTCCTGGTCAGAACCGAAGTCCCAAACAGCACATCCGGTATTAGCCAAAGTTTCCCTTGGTTGTCCCAGTCTACAGGGTTGGTTACCCACGTGTTACGCACCCGTGCGCCACTTTCACCCCCGAAGGGGATCACGTTCGACTTGCATGTGTTAAGCCCGCCGCAAACGTTCGCTCTGAGCCAGGATCAAACTCTCCAGTTTGAATCTGCTCGAGTGTTCTTGCTCGATCTTGGCGTTCCATCTCGGCTCCGCTTTCGCTTCACCTCGATGGCCGCTTTCTTGACTAAGGAGCGAACCGTTACCGGTCCGCATTCCCGCATCTGTCTCTCAGCGCGCTCGCGCGCGCTTGCGGTCATCTCTTGTTCCTCTATCCAGTTTTCAGAGAGCTTGCCCAACCCCTTGCGGGGTCTCGGGAGCGCTGGCGCCCCGTCGTTGGGGACCGGCTGTTTACTCGGTTCGTTCGCCCCGGTCAAGGGGAAGTTTCGAGAAAGTTACCGGCCTGACGAGAACCTTTGATGTGCGCGCACGGCACAACCGCGAGGTCTGATGCAGACCCGCTTTTCACTCCGGGGCAGGAGCCGATAGCTCTCTGCGAAGTCCCGGGTTGGTTCCGTCTCAATTTTCGTTCTTTTCGCGGGGACGCCTCGTCGAGGTCCGTCACCTGCGAGTCGGGAATAGTAGAGGAGCTCTCGCCGCTTGCAAGCAATTTCTCCCGATTTTCTCGCTCGGCGCGCGTAGGCACTCCGAACTCGGCCTCTTCACCGGGGAACGGCGCCCAAGATGGCGTCTTCCGATCGCGGATGGCGCAGCCTTCACGACGCCCGCGACCGAGCTCAGTGGCGCCTCGCTCGGCGCCTGCCTCAGGTCCACCTGCGTTACCCCGGCGTGGCCTGCAACATTGGGTGCCGCACGAAGATCGAACGGGTCATACGTTCAGCCGGTAGGTACGTTCAGAGGACTGCTCCACCGCTGAGAAACGCGGAACGGCGCGGCGTTCCGTATCTTCGCCGCCGCGCTCCTTAGTCCGGGCCTTCCGTCGTCTCTTTTCTCGAAGCGAGAGACCCGCCGACGCCGGATCGTCGCCACGCCAGCGGCCAAGCGCTGACGGATCGCCCAGCGGGTGCTGCCCAAATGAACCCTGCAGTTCCCGCTTTCGACGGACGTACCGCACTCACCGAGCTCGTCTCCCGAAGTCGTCGCAGCGCGCAGTATGGAGGCGGAGCTCGAGGGCTCGCATCGCCGGCGATCATTGCTTTCCTCTGAACCCGCATCGTGGATCAGTCTTCGCCTGGAACCTCACGGCCGTCCGCACCCGCTTGCACCCAAGCCGCGGCGCTCGACCGCCAGCGCGACGGCACTCGCGCGCGAGGTCGCGAGATACGAACAAGAGATCCGCTTGGGGTGGATGGCTCACACGCCAATGCACGACGCACGAACGAGACGATCCGGCACATCACACGACCCGGCACATCACACGACCCGGCACATCACACGACCCGGTTGCATGACACGATCCGGTTGCATGACACGATCCGACTGCATGACACGATCCGACTGCATGACACGATCCGATTGCATGACACGATCCGATTGCATAGCACGATCCGGTGCATAGCACGATCCGGTGCATAGCACGATCCGGTGCACGGGCGCGCTTCGGCACATGGCACGATTCGGCGCACGGTATGATTCGGCGCATGACACGACCCGGCACGTCACGCGACCCGGCACATCACACGACCCGGCACATCACACGACCCGGCACATCACACGACCCGGCACGTCACACGACCCGGCACATCACACGACCCGGCACATCACATGATTCGGTGCATGACACGATCCGACGCACCGACACGATCCGACGCACCGACACGATTCGACGCACTGACACGATTCGACACACGACGCAAGCGAGCACCCGCGGCGTTCAAACGACACACCGCACGAGACGACGACCCGCGCGATGCCAATGCACTCATATGCTGGCGAGCGCAAGACAACCTCGAGCGTCATCCCGGACGAGGCTTCGACTCCGTGAACGCGCAACCCGTGGCGGCCCGACGTAGTGACGCGCCCCGTCGACGCGTGTGCGCGTCACGTCGAGGTGAGCGGGAGCATCTCGGCAGCGTCCGTCTCGTCTGCCATGGCTGGGTGGCGTCGCGCAGGGGCGTCGGCAACGGGAGGAGCCCGGGCCCTGCACCCCTCCCAGTTCCGCGAACACGGCTCGTTGGTGTCGAGGGGAGGCGCTCGTCCCCAGCCGCTTTCGATTTTTTTTGCAAGGCGCGGAGCTGCTCGCGAGAGTCCGTCGAACCTCCCAAGACATGACTCGGCGCGTTGGAAGCTCGTGGAAATACTTGGAAGTTCAGAACTGGCCATCCGCGTCGTGCAGAAAGATCCGACGAGCGGGGCGCGCGTCCTATTTGGGACATCGCACAAGCGCCCGCGCGAGGAAACCGCGCGCAACTCGACTGTCGGCTCGGGGTTACCCGAGCCAGAAAATACCTGATATTACACGTATTCGCGCGAGTCGAACACTACGGTTCGTGAGCTTTGATTCGCTCGTTCCCGAGAATTTGTGACCTTTGTGTGGTTTTCCGCGGGGAGAAACTTTGATACTGGCGAGACCATGCACTTGTACCTCCTAAGCACGCTCGCGAGCTGCTCAAGGGGCGGAGGTCTTGGCGTTGCATCTTCGGGCACCTCGAGGCTCGCCCGACAAGCGCTCTCGATGGCCAGGTCTGGCACGGGAGCTCCTGTTTCCCTCACGGCGTGTCCTTGTCGTCGAGCCTGACCATGTCGCAAGCCGGACCCCTACGCCCGGTTCTCGTGTTCCTGGTGCTTCTCTTTCCCGCCTGGGGTTGTTGGAGCGAAGTCCACGAGCCACCGCATACCCTTCAACGCAACATGCTCTCCTCTCTCGTCGTGCCCGCGGCTGCACCAGCCCGGGCCGTGACCGTGGTACCGCGTCCCCCCCCCCATCAGGTCGCTGCCTATGGAATGAACCAGGAGGCGTGTGAAACGTTCGATGTGCAAATCGACGCAGAGGGGAAGCGACGATATCGCAGGAACCGCAAGCAATGGACAATGCGAGACGAACGACGGTTTCGCAAACTCGTGGATCTGGTGGCTCGAGAAATGGGCGCCGAACCGCGCTTGTTCCGGGCTTGGTCGTTTCGCGAGTCCACGTATCGCCCAAGTGCGATCCACGTTCTGAACCCAGACGTCGAGGGTGCTGTCGCGGCTTGGAGAAAGTACAAATACTCCGAGGAACAGGCTCTCGCCTTGACCGAGGAACTCGGCCAACTCGACGCAACGAGCAGTCGCTATTGGGAACTGAAGGGTGCGCTCACCCGCATCCAGACTTTTCGCGACAACCCCTACTTCGACGATGCGATGCAATACGCGCTCCTGCTTCCCGACGGATCGCGCTCGACCGATTTTGCGTCGATCTGGGCGTTCGGCTACGGCCCGTTCGGCTTCAATCCTGCCTATTACATCCCTCTGTGGGACGTAAACTCGCCACCCTGGGTGTTTTGCGGAGACGACGGTCTCGTCGCGATCGTCACGGCGGTATGGGCCGCCCGCGAGCACCAGCGCGAATGCGCTGCCCAAGGCGTCGGCGACTCCTACGCGGTGGTCAATCGCCGGTTCGGACGGGGCCACTGCGCGAGCAGTTCACGGACCGAAGCCTTCGGCCAACGGCTCGAACGGCTCGGCGTGAACCCAGACGCTCGCGCCAAGCTCGGTCGGAAGTGGCCCCGCGCATCCACCGACCGAGGTGAGCTGCTCGCACACTTGCGCAAGAAAGCGCGCGAGGACGGCGTCTACTCGACGCGCGTGCACTGAGCCCGAGTCGAACGCCCCCGCGCACCAAGACCCTGCCGCCAAACAGCCGCTGAACAGTGGTTCCGTAGTCGAGCCCTGCGCAAAGACGTCCGGCAAGGACGGGTTCCGGGCAGCTTTCCGGGCGCGGGATTTCGCCGCGAGCTCGAAGAGCTGTCCAAGATCCCCTCGTGACTCGCGGACCGCGACCGGAACGAGGCGCCGAAGCCGTGCAATATCGGGCATCTTTCGGGTCTTCGGCACGGCGGACGATGTTCCCGGGTCGCAAGGATCCTCGCCGAGTGCTCCAGGAGAGCTGCGCGAAATCCTCCGGTGCGGGATGGCTCGCGTTGCGATGAGCCCCACCTCGCGTGTCTAAGGGTCTCGCTCGCCAATCGAGGCCACGGCTCTCGCAGGTGGGCAACAGGGAGACCCTATGACTGGCTTGCAATTCGGAGCGCCGACGCTCCTCGGTCACGGCTTGGGTGCGTTGAACGCGCTTTTCTGGCTCAAGGACGAGGACCGAGTCCCCAACGAAGAGGCGATTGCCCTCGCACCAACGGTCGGCTGGGTGATGTTGCTCGGCGCCGTGGCACTCGCGGTGATCCTGATCTTGCATCACGACGCCTGGCGCCGCTTCTGGCTGGCCGCCGAGGACCCACGATCCATGGGCCTCTATCGCATCGTGTTCGGATTCTTCGTCATCTGCAACATGAACGATTTCTTCGAGTACTTCGAGTTCTTGTTCACGGACGAAGGCCTGTTCACTGCGGACGTCGCACGCCAAGTCCACGCGTCCCATCAGTTCGAGGGTTTCGGTGACGGGTTCAATGCCGACGACCCATGGGGCTTCTTCGACATGTGGGCGGTCCTGCGGTTCCTCGAGGGACCCAAGTACTCGCTCCTTTACTTCTGGGATTCCCCTGCGTTCATGTGGGGTCACCAGATCGCCTTCTACATCTGTGGACTCAGCTTCATCCTCGGATTTCGCACGCGTCTGAGCGGGCTGCTGACGTTCTTCCTGATGAACAGCGCGTTCTTCCGCACGCACCTGTTCTGGGAGGGAACCGAGCTCGTGTATCGCGTGTTTCTCGCGTACCTCATCTGCGCGAAATCTGGGTACGCCTACAGCGTCGACAACTGGCTACGGTGCCGCAAGTTGAGGAAGCAAGGTCGCTTGAGCGAGCGTGGTGGACCTGGCAACGGGGCGGGGGTCGCTCCGAGCCCCGAGGCCCCTGCCGGGCTAGAGGCGGTGTATCGCCTCATCCCTGCATGGCCCAGGCGGCTCGCCATACTCCAGCTCGGCGTCGTCTACCTCGTCACCGGGGTGCTCAAGAACGGCAGCGTCTGGGCGCGTGGAGACGCGATCTACTACGCGTGGAACATGGATCATTTCTATCGCTTCTACCCGCAGCAGATCTCCGCCGTTTTCGGGATGAACATGATGCGGATCGCGACGTGGTCGACGCACTGGGGCGAGGCGCTGTTCTTCCTCTGCGTGCTCGGGGTCATCGCGAAGTGGTCGCTGGATGAGCGGATCGCCCCGTTGCGAGGCGTGCGCGCGAAGCTCATGGAACTCTGCTGGCTGGTGATCATCGCCGTTTCCGCGGCATGCATCGCGATCACCTGGGAGGTCCACTTTGCCCCCCGCGCCGCTCGTGCAGTGTTCCTCGCCGGTTGGGTCGTCGGGTTGCTCGCGATCTGGTGGCTCTGGCGTCGCACAGGCCGCAAACCGATCCACGTCCGAGGACGCGTCGCGCTTTGGCTCGTCTACGGCGCACTGATCGCGCTCGTCGATCTGTTCCTCTGGCTGCTGCTGTTCCCGATGGTGACGGGCCGCCAGGCGCTTGCACCCATGATCATCGCCCAGAAAGCGGGGATCATGTGGGCGTGGAGCACGGTCGCCGTTGCGCTACCGTTCCTCGTGCGCCGCGTCTCGCCCCTGATGACACGGCTACGCCGCATTCCGATCTTCCAGCCAGAGTTCCTCGACAAGAAACACGTCCTCGACAGGCGTTGGATCGCGAGCTGGCCGCTCGGTCGCCGGCTGTGGTTGCCCTGGCACGTCTCACTGATGGCGGGGATCTTCACACTGATGAACATCGGCCAGTTCCAGACGGGGATGCTGTCCCAGACGTTCGTGTTCCTCACCGGTTGGGAAACTGCCCGGATCCTGCACTGGGTAGGCTTCCGGTTCCGTCTCACGCAACACGCGGAGCCCATCCCAGGGGAAGATCCTGCCCTGCCGCACCTCCGCCGCGACTCCGCAAAGATGCCGGAGTGGGCGCTGCTCGTCGGCCTCGCCGTCGTGCTCGTAGGCATCGTCGTTCGCGTGGCCATCCACCCCAATCTCACGTGGGAGTGGCGCTGGATTTGGGTCGCGGGCGTGGCCTTTCTTGCAGGGGTCGCGTGGTGGACGTGGCGAGCGACCCGCGGAACACAGCTCTCGCGCATCGACCCAGAGACCGGCAGGACGCGAACGCCTTGGGCCTACGGCCCGTTTGGTCGCTTCGTGATGAGCACGCTCCTCATTTGGCACATCGTCGGGGTCACCGTGTGGCTGCTACCCGACAAGGACTGCATCTCCACCTGGAAGGGACCCGCCCGAGAAGTCTTCGCCAAGTGGCTCACCCTCACGCAAACCGACCAGGGATGGGGCATGTTTGCGCCGAACCCCCCGAGGAGCAATGTCTTCCTCAAGGTCTTGGTCACGGACGAAGCCGGCGAGGTCTACGATCTCAAGACCGATGTCTACGCCCCCGAGCGCAAGCCGATCCCCTGGATCTGGAACGATCGGATGCGGAAGATGAATCGGAGGATCATCGGCGGAGAGTCGGGCAACAGCGAGTGGTACCGGAAGTGGTACGCCCGCTACGTCTGCCGCGACTGGGGGATGCACCACAACGGAGAAGAACCCAAGAAGGTCGATCTCGTGAAGGTATGGTACCGGATCCCTTCACCCGAGGAGACCTACCAGAAGGGGTGGTACGATCCCGAAGAGCTGCTCGAACGTGACGGCGCCGAGAAGATCGAACACACCGAATACTGCAAGAATACGGTGCTCGGCCAGATCCCCCCGTGGGTGCGAGAGCGTCACGCACTTCCCCCGCTGCGCGAGGGCTGGCAGTTCAGACCGTGGCTCAAGCACAAGAAGCGCAAGTGGGAGCAGAAGATGGAGAAGTGGCGCTCGGGGCCCGGAGCCGAGGCTCCGAAGGGCACCGGTAAGGCCGACGTCGAGGCCAAGCCCTCCCTGACGAAACCCGCCACGAAGCCCGCCGCGCCTGCACGCACCACGGACAAGTCGGCAGCGCCTGCCAAACCCGCGCCCGCCGCGAAACCTGGCGAGCCCGCGAAGCCGTAGACATGCCGCGCATTCCCACCGCGGAAGCGCTCACGCCCGTTGTCGGGTGGATCATGCTTTGGTGCGCCGCCTGTGCGGCGCTCCTTCTCATCCTGCGCCACGAAGGGTGGCGCAGGCTGTGGCTTCGCGCGGAAGATCCGCGCACGATGGGGCTCTTTCGCATCGCGTTTGGCGTATGCGCAATGTGCAACATCAACGGCCTCTGGGAGCTCTACACGTACCTGTTCACGGACGAGGGGCTCTTCATGACGGACGTGGCCCGCCACGTCTTCGCTCGCGAGCAGTTCGAAGGGTTCGGCAACGGGTTGGACCGCGATCCCCTCGGGTTCCTCGATTGGCAGGGGTTCTGGCAATTCCTGCGGGGCCCAAAATACTCACTGCTGTTCTTCTGGAGCTCGCCCACAGCGTTCTGGATCCACTGGGCGGCGTTCCAGCTCGCGATTGTCGCCTTGATCGTGGGCTACAAGACCGCGTACACGAAGTGGATCGCTTGGTTCCTGTTCCACAGCATCATCCAAAGGAACACGGTCTTCTGGGAGGGTACGGAGAACGTGTTCCGCACGTTCTTCTTCTACTTGTGTTTGTCGCGCTGCGGGCACGCCTATAGCCTGGACAACTGGCTGCGATGCCGGGCGCTCCGCAGAGTCGGCCGCCTCAGCGAGCGGGGCAGCCCGGGGAACGGCGCAGGAGCACCGCCCAGCGCGGATCTTCCCCAAGGTCTGGAAGCCGTCTATCGGCGGATCCCCGCCTGGCCCCGGCTGCTCGTGATCCTCCAGTGCGGCGCGATCTACTGCTACACGGGAGTCGCCAAGACTGGCTCCATCTGGTGGAGCGGCGACGCGTTCTACTATGCGCTGAATCTCGACCACTTCTACCGGTTCCCACCGCAGCAGCTGTCGGCGTGGCTCGGGACCAACGTGATGCGGCTGAACACGCACGTCGTTCACGCGTGGGAGTCCCTGTTTCCGCTCGTGATCGTCGGCCTCGTGTTTCGCTTCGGACGTCGGGAGCATCTCCCTCACCTCGGGACCGCGGCACGGTGGACCCGGCGCTTCGCGTGGATCGGGCTCGCGCTGGGCGCTCTGGCCGTCTGCGAGGTCCTCCTGCCCACCGCCTACAAGGGGTCGCGCCGTGGCTTTCTCACGCTCGAGCGCCTCCAGATCGGGGTGGCGTTCTCGTGGGCGCTCTTCATCGTCGCCGTCGCGTGGTTCGGCCACCGGTTGAGAACGCGGCCGTTTTCGTTCTGGCTGCGGCGTCGCCACGTCCGCATCGAGCTCGAAGGGTTCTTGAAATGGACGATGGGTCGGCGAATCTGGTTGTTCGTCGGCGTCGTCTTCCACCTCCACCTCATGGTGCTGATGAACATCGGGTGGTTTCAGCCCGCCGCCCTCACGGGGTTCATCTGCTTCCTCAACGGTGGGGAGGTCGCCGTCGGCCTCGCGATGATCGGCCGCCTGCTCGGACGGCTGCGGGTGCCGGGGGTCCCGGCCGCGACCTTGCGCGGCCTCGCGCCCTTGCCCCCCGAAGACCCGCTCCTGCCGCATACGCATACCGACGGCGTGCGCCTGCCCCTGGCGACCATGCTCGCGGCGCTCGGGTTGACGGTCGTGGCGGTCCCTCTCGCCGCGTACGGGGTTGTAGTGATGGGATGGAGCTTGCTCGGCGTCGCGGCGTTCGTTGGAGGTGCGACCTTCGTTTCGATCCGCGCCACGCCGCCCTCCCTACGAACCGCGATCGTGGAACGTCCGCTCGAGACGAGCAAAGACCTCCAAGCCACCGCACCCTGGGCCTATGGACCTTGGGGCCGCTGCCTCGCCAACGCCCTCGTCATCTACCACGTCGTCGGGGTCACCTGCTGGCTCGTCCCGAAAGCACCCGGTTTCGAGTGGCGCGACGGGGCACGCGAACCATTCAAGGCGTGGCTCGAGACCACCCAAACCACCCAGGGCTGGTCGATGTTCGCACCCAATCCACCGCGGGCGAATCGTTTCCTTCGGGTCTTGGTGACGGATCGCAGCGGGGAGACCTGGGACATGAACAGCGACGTCTACGCCCCCGAGAAGTTCCCTCTGCCCATGATCTGGTACACGCGAGAGCGCAAGATCAACCGCCGGATCTCGGGCGGCGAAGGTGGCAAAGGCAGCTGGTACCAAAAGTGGCACGCACGTTGGGTCTGCCGGGATTGGGCCCTGGCCCACGACGGCGTGTTGCCCAAGCAAGTCGAGCTTCGTGCGATCTCGTACTCCATCCCCGCTCCGACTTGGGTGAAGGAGCATGGGCCGTACGATCCCGTGGAACGCCGCCAGAAGTCTGGGCACGAATCCTCGCTCTACGTGGCGCAGTGCGCCGATGAGCCCGACGGGCAACCTCCCCACGTGATTTTGGAGCGCCACGGTGTCCAACCTTCGGAGGTCGGCGTGAGACGCTGGGGAGCCCTCCGTGGGAAAGCGAAGTCATGGAGCACGAAGCAAGCACGCAGCGCCAAGGGCGAGCCCTGAACGCGACGGGCGGCGCCCTCTTGGCGCTGCTCATGGCTTCGAGCTGCGCCGAGCGGGTCATCGACATGTCCGCGGAGACGTCGGAGGACGAGCCTTCGCAACCGGGGAGTGGCGAGGAGGATGGACCCCCGGGCGACCCCTCTTCCGACCCGAGCGACCCGTCTTCGGACGACCCGATTCCGCCGAACGGAAGCCGCCCGAGCGAACCCGGCGCGATGTACAGCGCCTGCCGGGAGTCGCGAGGTTGCTTCCCGATGGAACTGTGCGTCTTCCCCGAGGACGAGTCCGGCTTCTGCACCTCGCGCTGCGGCGAAGCGATGGCGGAGAGCTGCGAAGTCGTCCGTGGGGCCGACGTGACCATCATGTGCCTCGACATCGATCTTCCAGACGGGGCCCCCGTGTGCGCGCTCTCGTGCGCCGACGCGGAATGCCCAGAGGGGATGCGATGCGAAGCCATCGGCACCTCCGATGGGGAGCGGCACATCTGCTTCTAGTCGGGAGACCGGTCGCCGCCTGAAGGCGGACCGCTACAGACACTGTCGTTTGAAGCGCTTGATCCCGCGGTCGTCGATGATGAACGGTGGATCACAATCGTCATTGCTGGCGGCCGGAGCCGGCGTCCGGGTGACGGCAGGCTCGGGGCGCGATGGTTCGGGCGAGGGCGCACTGACGGCCGGGTCCCGCCTCGTCCTGCGAACGGCCGGGAGCGGCCGTCGCTTGCGATCGAGTCGCAGTGAGACACGCAGGTCGCGATCGAGCACCACCGTCTGCGAGATGTTCTCGAAGCCTTCGGCGCTCGCCGAGATGACGTGGCTCGCGTTGTCACGCGGGAGCTTGAGTTCATAGGGAGCGGAGAGGCGGACGCCGTCGAGGCGAACCTCGGCTTCGGCAGGCTCCACGCGGATGTTGATCTCGATGCTGTCGTCGGTGATCTCCGGCGCGAACGTGTGCGGCGTGATCACCGTGGCTGCCACGGTCCCGAGCTTGGGCTGCATCCGCTCGAGCTCGTGCCCGGTCGAACGGTCGAGGGCGAACCAAGCGACGACCGCGAGCGCAGCGGAGCCTACCGCGAGACCGCCGAGGAACAGCGTGCTCCGGCGAGGAGGGACTTGCGTTCGCTCGACCCCGACAGCGCCGATGCCGATGGGGCGCACCCCCGCGGGGACCTGGTGCCACTCGATGGGGCCGGTGATCGAACCGTTGGCGGTCGTTCCGTCGAGGAGGGTGGTCACCTGCGACCGAAGCCGACGACGACGTTCATCGAACAGGAACGAGGTCACCTGGCCGAAGGTGATCTCCGACGGGGGCAGCCTGTCCATCATGCCGCCGAGCGCGATGCCAAGCTCTTCACACGAACCGAACCGATTCGCAGGGTCGAGTGCCAAGCAGGTCCGCGCGATCTCGACGAGCTGAGGCGTGCAACCAGCGACGACCGGGTCCGGATCTGGGATCTCGCCGTTCACCGTGCGCTGCATCAGCACGGCATCGTTGACGTCTTCCCACATGAGACGCCCGGCGAGCGCCTCCCAGAGCAACACGCCCATGGCGTACACATCGGCGCGGCGATCCACATCGCCTCCCATCATGTGCTCGGGGGCCATGTAGCGCAGCTTGCCCTTGACGAGGCCCGTGGCGGTGTCGCGATCGCCTCCGTTGAGCTTGGCGATCCCGAAGTCGAGCAGCTTCACGCGGTTGTCGAAGGTGACGAAGATGTTGTGCGGGCTGACATCGCGGTGCACGAGGCCCATGGGCGTGCCGTCGAAGTCGCGGAGCTCGTGCGAGTAGTGGAGGCCCTTGCAGACCTCTTGGAGGATCATGAGCTGCTCGCGGAGCGGGAGGAACTGCCCCGTCTGCTGGGTCATCCGCTGGAGCTCGCGCAGTGACGCGCCCTCGAGGAACTCCATGACGAGCACGGGGTGGCCGTGGTCCTCGATGATCTCGAACACCTCGACGATGTTGATGTGCTGCAGCCTTGCCGCGAGCCGAGACTCGCGGCGAAACATCTTGAGCAGCTCTTCGTCGCTCGCAAAGCCCCGTCGCGGAGTCTTGAGCACGCAGAGCGTGGGGCCAGAACCCAGCTCGTCGAGCACGGCGAGGAACACGTCCGCGGTGCCGCCCGCCCCGAGCTCCGTGACGACGCGGTAGCGGGGACCGAAGGAGCGGGATTCGGAGAGGGAGTCCATGGGAAGAACCTGCCGGGCGGGCGCGATCGGGAGTCTATCTCACTCCACGCACTCGCCGTCCACGCACTCTGTGCCCTCAGCGCAGGGGCAGTCGTCACCGCAGCCCAGGCCCGTCGACGCGTCGAACTCGCAGCCGTCCGAGACGTCGTCGTTGCAGTCGAGGAACGTCGTCGTGGGGTCGCAGTAGTCGAAACGGCAGGTCCCCATCCGACAGGCGGCGATCGCGTTGGGGTACGCGCACCTGGCCTCGGGGTTCTCCTCCGCGCACTCGCCACAGTTCAAGGGATCGGTGAGCAGATAGGTCTCGCAACCGTCGCTCTCGATGCCATTGCAGTTGCCCCACTCGTCCCCGTTGCAAAATGGGTTCATCTTGCAAACGCCTTCATCGGTGCAGTAGGGCGTAGAGTTGGGGAAGATGCATGGGTCACAAGATGGGCTCATGCAGCCGTTGTTCACGTTGGCCACGACGCACTCGCCGTTGCAGAGCTTCTCGTTGGGTCCGCACTCCCCGTCACTGAGGTCTTCCAATTCTACGAGCGCCGAGCAGGCCATGGGGGCCATGAGCAACAGACTCAGCGCGGCACCAAAATGGAACTGGGTCGATCGGGGTTCGTCGCTTCGAAACACGGCGGCCCACTTTATCAGTTCTTCCGTTCCAGTTACACTTTCCCGCAAGGAGAGTGGACTTGGTTACAGCAGTAAGCACGAAAGATGGAGTCTCTGGGGGGGGGAACATGGGCATCAAATCGGTCGCGTGGACGGATCTGCTTCGAACCTCATCCCTTGTACTGATGCTGTCCGCGGTAGGTTGCGACGATTCCGCCGAGGACGAGCCGATGGAACCCACTGTAGAGATGTTTAGCTGGTGGTCCGCGCCGGGCGAGGCCGAAGCCCTGTCGGAGCTCTTGCACATCCACGACGCGCACTACCCCAAGGTCGAGGTCGTGAACGCGGCGGCAGCCGACTGGGCGAATGCACGCACGGTCCTCGGCCAACGGATGGCCTCGGGTACCCCGCCGGACACGTTCCAAGCCAACGGCGGGAACGACCTCAAGCGCTGGGTCCTTGCGAACGGTGTTGACGCATCGGGGAGCCAGCTCGCAAATCTCGACGCGTTCTACATGGAACACGACTTGTATTCGGTGCTCTCGCCCGAAGTGCTCGCTGCGGTCTCGGTCGGGACGGTCCCGTACGCCGTTCCAATGAACCTGCACCGCAACAACTCGCTCTTCTACAACAAGAGCGTGCTCGGAGATATCCCGCTTCCAACAACGTTTGCGGAGCTCCTGGCCACGTGCGAGACGATCCAGACCACACGGAACGTCCCGTGTTTCTCGATGGGCGGGCGCGACGGGTGGGCGCTCGAGCTGGTTTGGTGGGAGAACGTGCTGGTCGCCACCGCAGGCCCGCAATTCTACGACAGCTTTTTCAAGGGCCAGGCGTCACCGAGCGACCCGTTGCTGACTCAAGCGGCCACGAACATGTTCGCGCTCTGGGACTACTCCCACCCCGATTCGCTCAACCATAGCTGGGAGGACGCAGTCAACATGGTCGGCAACGGCCAAGTGGCGTTCACGATCATGGGCGACTGGGCCAAAGGCATGCTGGTCCGGCTCGGCAAAACCCCCGGCATGGACTTCGGACAAGTCGCGTTCCCATCCACTGAAAACGTTTTCGTGTTCGTGACGGACGTCTTTTCGCTGACGCTCAACGCGCCGTCCCCGCACTCCGCCGAGAACTTGCTGGCGGTCATGGCTTCGGCCGAAGCGCAAGTCGCGTTCAACCGCATCAAGGGGTCCATTCCCGCCAGAAACGACGTTCAGCTCGATGGCTACGACGTTCTTGGATCGGACATGTACGGCGACATGCTCAACGCGCAGTGGCGGCTGCTTGCCAATCAGGCGCCGGAGGAGTTCGATTTCACCCAAACGATGATCCAGGCCCTCGAGCTCGACGATCCGAACATTCTTCTCGGAAGAATCCTGGACACGTACCACATTCTTCAACCCTAGACGCGGAGCCCGAGATCCGAACCATGGAAGGGAGACTGGGATGCACAAGAACCGTTGGCACTGTACGGACTGCGGGGGGGTCTCACCGGAGACGGAGACGCCGTACACCTTGATCAGCTCGCGCTACGGATGGCGCGTGTTGTTCATCACGCAAGACGGCCAGCGGATTCCGCAATGGCGGTGTCCAGACTGCTGGCAGCTCTACAAGAAACGCCGCGATACGCCCGCAGCGGGAACGCTCGAGGCGTAGAACTACCAGCGGATTCGCAAGCCCGCTTGTGGCAACGCCACGAGCGGGTCTACGCGGATCCTCGCGTTTTTCCGCCCCTTCCGGCCTTTCCCGTCGTCCTCGGACTCGACCCGAGGGCGGCGGCCGTAGCCGACGATGATCATCACGATCGCGGACACCGCCAGGGCACCTGCGGTCGCGCCGAGGATGTCGGCTGCGAGGAACCCGGCCTCGATCCGGTTCACCCGGTCTGCGGAACAGGCGGGAGCGCACTCCTCGCGGGCTTTGTCTCTCCGCAAGAACGCGTCCACGCCAACGCCCAACGTGGCCACGCCCACGGCACCGGCGGCACCGAGCGTGGAAAACCCTGCGATGCGGAGCGGGCGACCCGTGTCGATCAAGAGGCTCGCGGGATCGGGCGCGGCTTTGTGGAGATCGATCCGAACCACCTGGCGCCTCGCCGAGGGCTGGACGACGACCTCGAGCACGAGATCCACCTCCTCGCCTTCGATGACGTGCCGCGCCCGAAAGCGATGCAGGCCGGGGTTCATCTCCACGGGATCACGGGGGACCTTGGAAAGCTTTCCGTCGATCCAGAAGTGCTCGGGCGCACCGGGCTGCCCTTCGATCACGACGTCGACCACGACGCTTGGGAGCGCGCGTTGGATCTCTGCGAGCAGGAACACGCAATCGCGCTGGATGAGCTTGGGGCACGAGGTCGACGCGCAGACACGCAACGCGTCGCGAGCCGCGACGAGGTCTGCGTCTTCGCGGTAGAGCTGTGCTTCCTCGTGGGCACCGACGCATTCCTCGACGGAGGGAACCTCTTCCGAAGGGACCTCGGAGAGCTCCGCTTCGGGCTGACCCAACGCGAGCAGCGGAGCGAGGACGACGGAGATACCGCGAACGAGTCCGCTCAACACTAGTTGGGAGTGTACGGCCGCGAATCCGGGTACACAACCTCGGTACGAATCCGGCGCGAACGCGAATAACCGGGTAACTCGTCGGTCATTGAGATGCGATCGCCTTCTCGGTCGCTCCCTGATCCTATGGCCGGTGAGCAAGGGAGCAGTCCCGGCTCAGCCCCAGCCGAACCGAACCGAACCGATGTTCACGTGCCGCTTTGTTGCTTCCGACAGATCTCGCAATCGAGACACGTGTGCGCCAAAGCGGCGCCCGAGTTCGCGGCCTGCTGCAGGACGCCTGCAAGTACGTTGGCTGCGCGATCCAAGGCCGAGACATCGGAGGAGGCTTCGGCGGGAGCTTCCTGCTCCGCCGCCGGGGCCGGGGCAGCCTCGGCCTCGACCTCGGGACCCAGGAGCGCCATGATGGAGATGGGCTGGGCACCGGCTCCCCATGCGGGCTGCAGCTGAACGCGGCGAAACAGCGAGAGGTCATGCCTCGTGAAGGCCGAGGCGAGGACGGCCTCGAAGGTCGCGGGCTCGCTCAGGAAGCCCGCGGCGGTCAGCTCATCCACGACTTGTTTCCGCACCACCTCGTCTCGCGCGAGGGCGCGCACGCGCTTGAACCCGGATTCGGGCGTCAACTTCCGAGCCAGCGACCGAGGCCGCCGGCCCCGTCGCAGCAGCTCGTACGTCTTCTCCAAGCCCAGCTTGACCATGGCCCCTAGACGGTAGTTCGGACCCGCGACGACGGCAAGCCGCACGACGGATCACGCGGTAGCGGGACGTGGCCGAGCATGCTGGGCGCCCGTACGCGGCTTGTCCCACGCGAACAAAAACGCATCGCCGGGGCTCCCCATCGCGCGCCGCGGACCTGCGCGCGGCGCATCACCGGACCCAGATCTATGGTCTAGTTCGGTGCGTGGCGCTGAGCAAGCAGAGTCTCAACAGGATCATCCGCAAGACGCTGGCGAAACCCGGCGCACCGTCGACGGCCTTCGCCATCCTGGACAGCGCCCGCGATGCTCGCATCTATGGCTTGCTGCTGCGTCCCGGCGTCGTCTGCCGCGCCTTGATGGCCGCGCAGGTGCCCGAGTCGCTGCGCCGCGCGCTGCCGTACCTCGTCACACTCAACGAGGCGGCAGGCGACCTCCGAGCCACGTGGCGCGACCAAGGCCACCGCGCCGCGTGGGGGATCCTCGTGCATTCCGAGGCCGCGACGGGCGAGCTCGTCGAGCATTTCCGCGGACTGTTCACGGTGGAGCTCCCGGACCGCTCCACGGCGTACTTTCGCTACTACGATCCCCGCGTGCTCCGGACGTTCCTTCCCACGTGTTCACCCGAGCAGCTCCGCACGATCTTCGGTCCCGTCGATGCGTTCGTGTGCGAGGACATCGACGGGTCGTGGACGGTCTACTCGCGTCAAGATGGAGCGTTGGCCAAGCGGCCCGCGGAGGCGGCAGACCTGCTCTGAACGCCCCGCCTGCGACCGCGCGTCACTTCCCGTCGCCCGCGATTTGGTTGGCCACGCGCACGCCATCGAGCGCGGCGCTCATGATGCCGCCCGCATACCCCGCCCCTTCTCCGCACGGGTAGAGCCCTCGCACGGACGGGGATTGGAGGTCGTCGCCTCGGACCAGACGCACCGGGCAGCTCGTACGGGACTCCACGCCGAGGGCGACCGCGTCTTCGCAGATGAACCCCGGCATCTTCGCGTTCACGCGCTCGAGGGCACCCAAGATCGGAGCCGCGAGCGGGCCGAGCAGCGTGCGGAGTTCCGCGGGCTGCATGCCCCGAGGGTAGCTCGAGGGCGGCAAGGTGGAGGAAACGCGCCCCTCCACGAAGTCCGTCAACGTCTGCGCAGGGGCCACGAAGCCGCCTCCGCCCGCCGCGTACGCGTCGCGCTCGAGGCGACGCTGGGCCTCCGTGCCAGCGAACGGATCGAGATCGGGGCGTAGGCCCAACGCGCGGAGCATCGATGGACCGACCTCCGCGACGAACCCGCTGTTGGCGTAGCGGCCTCCCCGTGACGATGGGCTCCATCCGTTGACGACCTGCATCTGCGGCTCGGTGGCGGCCGGGGCCACGAAACCACCGGGGCACATGCAGAACGAGAACACGCTGGTTTCGCCAACCCGCTCGACGAGGCGATAGCTCGCAGCACCGAGCGCAACGTGACCCGCCAGGCGACCGAACTGCTGGCGATCGATCCAAGTTTGTGGATGCTCGACCCGCACGCCCATCGCGAACGGCTTGAACTCGACCTCCGCGCCCGCATCGCGGCACCAGGCGTGCACGTCGCGGGCCGAGTGCCCTGGCGCGACGACGACGTGCTTGGCGGGCACCGTGTCACCGCCACGAAGGACGACCCCCACGACCTTGCCCTCGCGCACCTCGAGGCCATCGGCGCGGGTCTCGAAGCAGAACTCTACGCCCGCGCCGATCAAAGACTCTCGCAGCGCCGAGACGACCCCGGGCAAGCGATTGGTCCCGATGTGCGGCCTCGCATCGACCAAGATGCCCTCGTCCGCGCCGTGGTCGACGAGGGTCTCGAGGATCGCCTGCACCTCGCCACGCTTGTCCGCGCGGGTGTAGAGCTTGCCGTCGCTGAACGTCCCGGCCCCGCCTTCGCCGTAGCAGTAGTTGCTCTCGGGATCGAGCGTGCCGTGCCGCGTGAGCGCGGCGAGATCCTTGCGCCGTGCCCTCACGTCGCGACCGCGCTCGAGCACGCGCGCACGGACTCCGCGGCGCGCGAGCTGCCACGCGCAAAACAGCCCCGCCGGACCCGCACCGACGATGACGACCTCGGGCTCTCCGCGGAGGACCGGAAGCTCGACCTTGGCGCGAGGGTTCGCCTGCTCGGTTTCACCCACGAGCACGACCGCCACCTTGAGCTGGAGCTGCACGCGACCGCGCCGGGCATCGATGGCCTTCCGAAGCACGCGGATGCGCTGGATCTCCGTCTTGGGGATCCCCGATGCGCGCGCGGCCGCGGAGCGCAGCGCCTCCTGGTCCTGCCACACGTCGGGATGAACCCGCAGCTCCAGCGTCCGACTCATCCTTGGTTCCTCGCGGTGCACGACGTCAACGCTGATCGAGCAGCCTCAAGGCGAGCGCAGGCACCCCTGGTACCCACCATAGTGGCCGCAACGGTAGCAGCGCGGGGACGACTTGGAGGAGCATCTTGCCGGCCTCGTTGCCGCGTTTGGCCGCCCCCGTCCCGGTGCTACGGATCTGGAGGATCTCGGGCGGCGCGTCGTCGTCGGATTCGAAGGCGAACCGCCCCCCGAGGTCCCACAAGCGGAGCATGGCGACGCGCCGGACGCTCTCCTCCCCTGGATGATGGACGACGACGAGCGGGTTCCGCGAGGTCCGGCACAGCAGCCAGTCCACGGGGGTCAGGAGCACGGCGACGAAGCGGCGCTTTCGTACGGGCCTGCCGCCTTCGCCAGGCGCAAGCGCCCGCGAGTAGAGGTAACGCCAAAACGCTTCGACCTCCTCGCCCGAGAGCCACGCGAAATAGAGCGTCACCATGACCGGCGCGAACGTGCCGACGTTCATGCTCGTCATGATCCCAAAGTGCATGCCCGTGCCGATCGTGAGCCACAGGCGCTTCCCGAGGATCCAGGTCCGCACGAACGCATAGACGCGCGGGAAGAACCGCCGGAGGAACAGCATCAGCCCCCAAGCCACTGGCAGGATCGCCAGCCCGATGCCCGCAAAGAGCGGGAGCACGGCAGCGCGAGGCAGCTGCGGGATCGCTTGCTTGGGCAGGAAGTAGTGCACCCCGATCCCGAGCAGGTAGGCGCCCGCCGCCCAAGCGGCGAAGAACACGGCGTAGCTGAGGAGGCGACGCCACAGCGCGGCCTGAGGCCACACTCCACGCGCTCGCTCGGACTCGTACGCATTGACGGCGGCGCCGATGAGCACGAGGGGGAACAACATCTCCCACCAGTGCACGACGACGGTCGAGACCGGCAGGATGCCGAGGAACTGCGCGATGGTCGTGGCCTGGATCGCCGGGAACCGATAGAAATGATCGAGGCAGAGCGCGTAGTAGAGCGCCGTGCCTACGCGCCACGTGGCGCCGCTCTTGAGCAGCCCTGTCGCGCAATAGATGATGGCGAGCTGCACCATCATGAGCCGCATGGGCCATGCCGGGATCTTGGCGAACGCGGGGATCCGCGACGCCTTGCGGCCGAAGATCGCTTCGCGGCGGGCCCACAGACAGTCGAGCGAGTAGGCCTTGCCCCAGTCGGCGAACATGCCGAGGAACATGAACACGCGGATCACCGTGTCGCCGCCCGTGTAGAACACCGGGCTATAGCGGTAGACCCACTCCACGAGCACGAACGAGAGCACGGTGGTGACGCGCGTCCAGACCCCGAGCACCATCAGCAGCAGGCTCGCGAGCATCACGCCGTAGAGGGCGAACACGAACGAAGGATCGCTGCGGATGTGCAGCAACGAGAAGTGATCGCCTACCGCCGTGAAGATGTCGTACCAGTGCTGGAATCCGTGCTCGGCGTCCCACAGGTGCCGGAGGTTTCCGCCGTAGTTCTGGCGGGCGGTGTCCGTGAGCCAAAGGCCGTCGTCCGTGAAGAGATAGCGCGCCGTGGAGTACTGCAGGGGCCCGGTGGGCAGCAGCAGCACCGCGAACGTCGTGAAGACGACGAGGCCGAACGAGATCCGCATCAACGCCGCAGGGCGTGGATCGACGCGATCGAACCATAGCCGGCGCCAAAGCTCGGGCCGCAGGAGAAAGAACACGGCGAGGAGGGCCACGCCGGCGAGCTCGAGCTTCTCGATGATCGAGATGTGGGCGGAGAGGTTGAGCTCCTTGGTGTCCCCCATCGCAAGCAGTGAGGCGATCATCATTGACCTCCCTCGTCCGCACTCGGGGCATCCCGCTCTTCGGGCTGCTCCTCGGCGGTCTTTTGTGACTTCACCTTGTTGTACCAAGTGTTCGGGCGTAGCCCGCGGAACTTCCGATCGGTGGGAGGCAAACCGTACCGCTCGCGTAGGACCTCCGGCAGCTGGGCTTGCCGCGTCATGTTGCAGCGGATCGTGTCTTCCTCGGTCTGATGCAACGGCAAGAGGTCGGGGTCATACCACATGGCCCCGAGGTTCCATCCCGCGGCACCGATGACCTTGTGCGGCTCGGGGATCCGCGTCCACATCTTCACGAAGCGGATCTCTTCGGCCGGCTCGCCGCCGTGGGTGCGCTCCCACTCGCGGCACACCCACGCCGCGTAGTGCCTGCGGTAGCCCTCCTGCTCGATGATCCGGCGGTTGATCTTGCCCATGCGATCGTAGAACACGTACGGATACGTGCGGCGGCGATAGATGTCGTGTGCGAGGTCCCAGACCTCACCCGCGTCGTCGACGACGAGGACCTTCATGAACATGTTGCTGCGGTGCGGATTGGGGGCGAACATGGCCCAGCTCTGCGAGTTTCCGGTCGCCCGCATGTACTTCTGCATGTAGAAGTGCTCGTTGAAGAACCGGTGCAGGGGTTTCCCGAGGTTCGTCGAGGGCGTGTTCCACACGAGCAAGATCGTGACGTGGTACGCGACGAACAGCGTCGCGATGAGCATCCCGTACCAGGGGTAAGCAAAGCGGCGCTCGTCCACGACGGGCGGATCCGCAAGCAGTGTCTTGGCAAGCGACTCTTCTGGGTTAGACGCTGTCATCATCCGATCCTTCCGCATCCGGCTTGGAGGCGCTTTGCCGCCCCAGCTCGTCCCTGCGAGCCTTTGCAGCGGCTCGCTTCGCCTCGTTCTCCGCGTCCCGCTGGGCTCGTTCACGCTCGTAAGCCCACCAGCGCCCGTAGTCTCGCCGCTTGTCCCACGCCTCGCGGCGTTGTTGGGAATCCTTGTGCTGCTTCTCCGCGGTCGACGTGAGCTTGGCCTGCTCGGCCTCGGTCAGCGGCAACCCGTAGCGGAGCTTGATGACCGGCGGCAGGGCCGTGGCGACCTCGCACTTGTTCGTCTGCACGTGCGTCTCGTTGACCTTGAGCTTGCGAGGATCGTAGGGCTGCCCCGAGATCGCCCCGATCGCGGTGTCCTTGCGGCCTTTGTGCTTCGCCGGGACGAAGTAGCTGATGAACGTGGGCGGCGGGATGCGCGAGGATAGCTTGCGGACGTCGATCTCGAGCGGCATCTCGCCGTCATGGGTCAGCGCCCACTGCCGGCAGTGATACTGGGCCCAGTACTTGAGGTACCACTTGCCTTTGTCGACCATGCGGCGGTGCATCTTCCGCATGCGGTCGTTGAGGATCCAGGGGTTGGGGCGTGAGCTCGGCCCGGTCGGCAACCAGTAGTGGAAGGCGTTGCTCCGGAGATCCCAGCGCTCACCGCTCTGGGTGACCACGACCGTCTTCATGAACGTGTTCCCGCGCGGAGGATTGGGCGCAAACATGCTCCAGCTCTGCGTCGTCCCCGTCCCCGCGAGCCACGTCCCAAACACTGGGCGCGCGGCGGATCGCACCTGCGAGAACATCGGAAAGGTCGGGAACAGGGTCATGGTAACGGCGCCTGCGTGCCAGCAGAACATGCCGACCGCGAGCGCTCGGCCGAGCGCCCCATAGGCGAGCGGTACATCGTCGGGGCTGCGGGGTAGCGCGGGCACCAAACGGAACGCGAGCGAGACGACCGCGATGGTCCCGAGCCACCAATAGGTCGCGGTCCCGATCCACTTCACGTGCTCGGACTCTCCCCAGACCAGCGCGAGGCCAACCACTCCGAACGCGAAGAGGATCCCGTCGGGGACGCTGCGCCCGGCGACCGGGATGGCCGTGGCCGGCTCTGCCGGCTCGAATCGAGGTTGAAGCCGGGCGAGCGCGGGTTGCAGCCGTGGTAGGCGCTCGCCGAGCCAGACATTTGCACGCCCGAAGATCCGCGCGAACTCGTCCCCCTCGACGTAGGCGGCGTACGTCATCAGCATGATGAACGGAAACATGCCGATGTTCATGAACAGGATCAAAAACCCGTGGAACATCGCGCCGAGGGCGAGCCAGATCAGGCGCCCGACCAGCAGCTTGCGCAGCGCGTCCTGCCCGAACGTGAGCGCGGGCAAACGAAGGTTTCCAAGCCGCCCCAAAAGACCTCCGCGCGGAGGCCCCGGCACGCGGCCGAACCTGCGCATGAGCGCGCCGGACAGGTCGCGGACCTGCGCCTCCCTCGCGAGCAGCCGTACGGGAGCGCGACCGAGCAGGTACCACGCCAGCGCGAGCAGCGGAACGACGCCACCAAGTCCGATGTGGACGGCCGTCAGCACGGCGGTCGGATCGGTCGGCTTGTCGTTGCGCATCGGCAAGCAATACGGCACCGAGATCGCGACGATCGCGTAGACCACCGCGTAGGTGCACAGCAGCGCGCCGCGGCTGCCCCACGTGCGCCAAGGCGTGTACTCACGGCGATACCAGGGCGCACCGCGGTGCCGCAGGTGGAAGCGCAAGATGACGCCCACGAACACGAGGAAGAACATCCGCTCCCACCAGTGCACGACCCACGTGTTGAGGCGGAACAGATTCAACCCGAACACCGAGCTGACCCACTGGGTCACGTACTCGAAGCGGTAGAAGTGGTCCATGTTGAGCGCGTAGTAGAGCGCGTCGCCTTGGTGCCACACGCTCCCCGTCTTGAGCCAACCGGTCGTCACGTAGATCGCGACGAGCTGCAGCATCATGAGATACCGAGGCCACGCGGGGACGCGCCGGTAAACCACCACGCCCACCCCCTGCGCCCGTTGCCTTCGGCAGCGCCACCAGTTGTCGAAGCTCCAGGCGTGCCCCGTCTTGGCGAACAACAGGATGAACCAGAAGGCCCGATACACGGTGTCGGTGCCCTCCCAGTAAAGCGAGTTGCGGTTGTAGATCCCGCTCATCAGGAGCCAGGACAAGACCCCGGTCACGCGGCTGCAGACACCTGCGGCGTAGAGCAGCAGCACGGCGAAGAACGCCGCCATGTACCCGGCCACGAACGCGGGCGAGCCATAGATGTAGAACAGCGACGGCTTGTTCCACAGGAAGCAGAGGACGGCCCACACGTCGAAGAAGCCTTCCTCGTGGGACCATCCGCGCAGGGCGGTGCGTCCCATGCGGTCTTGCGCGTACTCGAGGTCGAAGACCCCTTCGTCGCTCAGCAACATGTCCCAGTAGGGGGCGAGGTTGAGGAAGCAGACGAGCGTCATCAGCGCGAAGCCGATACGGAGGACCGCGTAGGTTCGCGGGTCCTCGAGCGCACAAACCGCACGACGCAGGGACGGTGCCCGAAACCAAAGTGTCAGAAGGGCGAGCGCACAACCGGCGAACACCAACCACCCGACGTCCGCGGCCAGCTCCGGCGGGACCTTCGGGTATTCCTCGCCTTTAAACAGCGTTCCAAGGAGAAAGTAAGCCATAAACCGTGCCGCGAAGCGCCCCTTGGGTTTCGGGCCGACCTCGCGTGCTCGTTAGACCCGCGACTCCACGAAAAGAGCAGGATTCCTACGGAGGCTCGGTCGCCGGTGACGAGGCCCAAAACCAGTGTAGACGCGAGCCGCTCGCGCTCGGGGTCGCCGCCCACCTCGAACGCGGCCGGCTGCCTTCTCTGAACGTTGTATCTGTGTCCACCCCCACATTTCACTCAAAGATTGGTTACTCTCCGGCGGTGAGAGACGACCGGAACGCGGCGATGTGGGGGAGCGATCCGCTCGCCCTGGTCGGCGAGATCGAGCTCGAGCGGCTCCGGACCTCGCTGGAGCGAAAGCTCTTCCGCAGCGCCGCCCCCAGCCGGCCGACGCTCGGGCGCTTCGAGATTCTCGAGAAGCTCGGCCGCGGGGGGATGGGCACCGTCTACGCCGCGCGCGACCCCGACCTTTGCCGCCTCGTCGCCCTCAAAGTGCTGCGACACGACCTGCAAGATGGGCGCTCGGCACATCGGATCATGCGTGAGGCCCGAGCCCTCGCGCGGCTGCGGCATCCCAACGTCGTGGAGGTCTACGACGTTGGAGACACGGTGAGCGGTGAGCTGTTCATCGCGATGGAATACATCCGCGGGCCCACCCTCCGGCAGTGGCTGATGGCGAGGGAACGGAGTCGGCGCGAGATCGTCGAGCAGTTCGCGGCCGTGGGTCGCGGACTTGCGGCCGCCCATGCGGCGGGCGTGATCCATCGCGACTTCAAACCGGAGAACGTCATCATCGGAAAGGACGGACGTCCCCGCGTCCTCGACTTCGGGCTCGCGGCGGGACCTGCCGGAGAATCGTCGACCCAAGATTCCTCGGGCGCGTGGCCGTGCCCCCGCACCGAGCCCGAGGGGCTCATCGACGCGGTGATCTCCACGAGCGCCTCGGACGATTCGTTGGTCGGAACGCCGGCCTACATGGCCCCAGAACAGCTGGAAGGAGGACGCGCGGACGCCCGCTCCGATCAATACGCATTCTGCGTGGCACTGCACGAGGCGCTGCTCGGCGAGCGTCCGTTCGAGGCGCGCTCGATCCAAGAGCTTCGCCGCCGCGTGTACGCCACGAATCGGCCTCGGATACCACGCTTTCGCCTGCCGCGAAACTTGGCGAAGGTGCTCGTGCGGGGACTTTCGCGCGATCCGGAGCAGCGCTTCACCACCCTCTCCGATCTCGTCCTCGCCCTGGAGGACGCCCTCCGGCCGCGCTCGGTGGGAACTCTGGTCAGTGGCGCCGCGGCCTGCATGGCCGTCGCCATCGGTACGTGGTGCCTCGTTCCTCTGGTGCGAGGTGACGCGTGCCCACTCCCGGAGCGCACGGAGGTCACCACCCCCACGACCACCGCGTGGCTTTCGCTTTGGGAGACGGAGCACCGGCTCGCGTGTGAACGCCCGCGCGACGGCGCGGCGGTCCAAAGCTGCCTGCTGGACCTCCGCGCACCCCTGCGAGCGTTGGCCGAAGGCTCGGACGCATCCGCGCTCTCGCTCTATCCGAGCCCGAGCACGTGCCGCGACGAGGCGCGTCGGCTGTTCCTGCCGGAGCTCGCGCAGCTCCACGGTTCCGCCCAAACGCAACCAGAGCGCGCGCTCGAGCTCGGCGAAGCGCTACTCGCCGAGACTCGCCGCCTCAATGCTCGCGAGACCGAGAGCGACGTCGCCCTGATCCTCGCGCGGATCCACGGTGGGCTCGGGCACCGCGACGAGGCGGAGGCCTTGTTGCGGGCGTCCTATTTCGCCGCGGTGGAGGCCAAGGTGCACGTGGATGCGGCCCGCGCTGCGATGGAACTCGCCCAGATGCTCGGGACCGTCGAGGGCCGTCGCCCCGCGGCGCTCCACTGGCTCGACCGCGCGCAAGACGAGCTCGAGCGCGACGGGGCGGCCCCCAAGGAACTCCGTGCCGAGGTCTTGATCACGCGCCTTCCCCTCTTGTCGCGACCTACGCAACGAGACGCCGCACGGGACACGGCGACCCGCCTGCGCGCGCTCGACTTGGGGTTCGCCTCGCTCATGGACGCGGAACGAGACGCCGCGCTCGGGCGGTGGTTCCTCCTCGAAGGCAAGTGGGCCGAAGCCGAGCGTTCACTTCGCTCCAGCGCCGACAAACTCGAGCGCCACGCCCATCCGCAAGCACGCGCCGCCGCGCTGCAGGCCAACGGCGAGGCCCTGCTCGCGTTCCACCGCCACGCCGCCGCAGCCGAACACCTGCGGCGGTCGTTCGAGCTGACCGGAGAACCCCGCGTGGGTTTGCTGCTCGCAGAAACCGAGCTCAAACGTCAGCTGACGGAATCGGCGCGTGCTCAACTGAGCGTGATCACGGACGAGCTACCCCCGCGCGACCGGGCTTGGCGCACGTCGCTGCTCGGGCGACTCGACGCGCTCGAGGGCAACCATGCTGCCGCCGCTCAACGCCTGCGCGACGCGCTTCGCCTGCGCGAGCTCGGGTCACCCGCCGATCCCGTAGAGATGGCGGCCGATCGCGCTCGCCTGGCGATTTCGCTCTCGAGGATGGACGACATCGACGAGGCCTTCGCCATGGCACGACTCGCGTTTGCGGCCGCGAAGGGTCCGTCGATGCCACCCCAACTCTTGGCCCAGACGGCGACCGCCTTGGGCGAGGTCATGCTCCAGAGCGGCAACCCCAACGCTGCGGTGCTCCCGTTGCGCGTCGCCCGGGAGCAGCGCGCGTTCGTGTCTCCGCGCAGTGGCGCCGATACGGCCTTTCTCCTCGCGCAAGCGCTCGCGTTCTCCGATCCGGGCCTGCGGGAAGAGGCGCTCCACTTGTGTGGTGAAGCCGAAGCCGAGCTGCGGAAGCACGGGTGGCACGAGCGCGCCGCGAGGATCGCGGGATGGGTCGAGACCCGCCTCTCCCCACCGAGCTAAGCCACCCCGAGCGCAGTCAGGTGGGCGCGCATCTGGGCCGCGGGATCGCCCGACGGATCGATCTGTTGTGCGGTCCAGCCGAACGCCCGCGCGCCCTCGACGTTCTCGGGCAGGTCATCGAAGAAGACCACCTGTTCCCGCCGGAGCGCCCCCTGCTGCGCGAAGATCGTGTGTGCTCGCGCGTAGATCTCGAGGTCGGGTTTGAGGACGCCGAGTTGATGGGACGCCAACCGTTCGTGGAGCCGAGCGACCACAGGAAAGTCCCGACGCTCCGCCGTGCCCACCAAGCGGAGCCAGTGCGCGTGGTTGGTGTTGCTGAGGCAGGCCGTCCGAACGCCCGGCCTCGCGTGCAAGTCATCGATGAGCGCCTCGACACCCGGATACTGCTCGCGGGTCCAGGCCGCATGGACTCGTTCGATCTCGGGCGCGGAGTAGAGGCCCTGCACGGCCCCCGACAGGGCTTCGTAGTATGCCTCGCAGGTGATCTCCCCACGCTGGTAGCGGTCGACGACATGCTTCCGCTCGCTACGCCACGCCGAGGACGCGAGCCATTCCGCCTCGCGGACCTCGAGGTCGGCGTAGCCGCACGCTTCCACCCACGTACGGCAAATTCGAACGAGGACACCCCCGAGGTCGAAGCAGACGACGTGGTTCATGAGCCCTGGTCCTCGTCCGCGTCCAGGGGACCCCCTTCGCCATCCAACACACTCCGCAGAGCGCGACGCGTGCGATGCAGCCGGGTCCGGACGGTGGTCGGATCCACGCCCAGCACCTCCGCCAGCTCGGGGCCACGCAAGCCCTCCCAGTAGTGGAGCTCGAGCAGCGTCTGCTGGTCCGCGGTCAGCTCGCGCAGCGCGTCGAACAGGCGACGTTGTTCCTGTGCGCGAACGGCAGCGCGGCTCGGAGAGGTGCCGAGCGCGATGACGGAGCTCGAGGACAGATCCACGACCTTGCGCCCCCGCACCCGTCGAAAGAACATCAGCAACTCGTTGCGAGCGACCCCGAACAGAAACGTTCGGAAGCTCGACGCCTGACGAAACGAGTCCCGCGACTCCACACAAGCGAGCAACGTGCGTTGGATCAGGTCCTCGACCTCGTCCTCGTCGACCTTGTTGAAGAAGAACCGGGCGAGGCTGCGAAAGTGGCGACGAAACAGCTCGTTGCCCGCCGCGGTGTCCCCGGATCGCCAGGCCTCCAGCAACTCGAAGTCGGAAGTCACGGCGGGTCCACGCTAGCACAGCGTCGCCAGCGTCATGCTTCGACCGGCCAGACCTGGCTCGAACACTGTGTTCGCCGGGGAATTCCCGCGGGATCAGGTCGCGCGCAGCTTGCTCGCGAGCGTCGACACGGTGCGACCGAGAGCCAGCACCGCGGCCTCCGCATTGGCGTCTTTGAGGTGACCCTCGGGGTCGAACGCATCGGCCGCACGCGCGAGCCCGAAGGTCTGCGGAATCACGAGCATCTGGAGGTGGAGGAGGTGACCTCGCAAGCTCGCCAGCATGCGGTTTCCGCCGAGCGCCCCGGGGCTCGCGGACATCGCCGCGGCGGGCTTCATGGCGAAGATTTCGAACGGCGCCTCGCCCGGGACGGGCCGAGACAGCCAATCGGTCAGGTTCTTGAGCACCCCGGAATACCCGGCGTTGTACTCGGGACTCGCGACGAGAAATCCATGGTGCTCGCGGAAGAGCTGCCTGAGCGCGACGATGGCGGCCGGCAACCCATGGGCAGCCTCGTCGTCGCCGTTGTAGAGCGGGACGTCGTAGTCTGCGAGGTCGAGGATCGTGACGTCCGCCCCTGCGTCCCCGGCTCCCCGCGCGGCTTCGCGAACGAGCTTCTTGTTGAAGGACGCGCTCCGGAGGCTGCCCGCGAACGCCAGAATCTTGGGTTTGGACACCGTCGTCACGACCTTCCCGCCCGTCAGGCGCGCAGCAATCGGGTTCGAATGCTGGTCTCGAGGCCATCGATCGCAGCGCTGAGCTCGGCGGCCTTGGGATCATCGGCGCCCACGGCGACATCGATTTGCAAGAGCCCGATGTCCTCGAGCGTCTTGAGGGCCTGCCCCACGATGTTGACGTCCGAAGCGGCGATGACCTGGTTGATCTTGGACAACACGCCGGGGACGTTGCTGTGGAAGTTCACGATGCGACAACCGCCGCTCGCGAGCGGGATGTCGAGCACGGGAACGTTCACGCAACCGCCCGTGCTCCCCGTTTCGAGATACTTGGAGAGCGCAGCGGACACCTCGATGCCGATGTTCGCCTGGGCCTCCTCCGTGCTCCCGCCGATGTGTGGCGTCAGGATCACGTTCTCGAGCCCCTGCAACTCGGACACGAAGCGCTCATCGTTGCTGCGAGGCTCGCGAGGAAACACATCGATGGCGGCGCCCCGGAGGTGGCCATCTTTGATGGCCTCGCTCAGGGCCGGGATATCGACGACTTTGCCGCGGCTCGCATTGATGAGGTAACTGCCCGGCTTCATCGCGCGCAGCTGCGGAGCCCCGATCATGCCGCGCGTGATCTCCGAGTCCGGGACATGCAGCGTCACGAAATCGCTCTGACCGAGCAGCCCCACGAGCGAAGGCTCGGTGCCGGCGTTGCCGAGCGGGAGCTTCTTCTTGATGTCGTAGAACTGGACCTTCATGCCGAAGGCCTCGGCGAGGATCGAGAGCTGGGTCCCGATGTGGCCGTAGCCCACGATGCCGAGCGTCTTGCCGCGGACCTCGTGGGCCCCCTCGGCGCTCTTCATCCACGCGCCAGCGTGGCAACCGTTGCTGCGCGGGAAGATCTGGCGCGAGAGCATCACGATCTCCGCCATCACGAGCTCGGCCACGCTGCGCGTGTTGGAGAACGGCGCGTTGAACACGGCGACGCCTCGCGCTCGCGCGGTGGCAAGGTCGATCTGATCGGTCCCGATACAAAACGCGCCAATGGCGACGAGGTCGGGCACCTCTTGGATCACCCGCGTCGTGACCTTGGTCTTGCTGCGGATCCCGACGAAACACGGCCCAGCGGGCAGCGAACGCAAGGTATCGATGAGCTCGGATTCACCGAGGCCGCGATCGACGCGGTGCACCGCGATGTCGTGAGCGGCGAAACCCTCATCGGCCGTGGGGTGAATTCTCTCGAGGATGAGCGCGTGGGCCCTTGGCACGGCCGGACTATGACGTAGTCTGCGAAGCCTCGCAAACGAAGTCCGCGATGAAGCGTTCTCCCGCCCTCCTTCGGCTCCAGAAAGCTTTGCGCCGCCACCTCGCGCAAGGTTGGCAGCGAGCCGTCTTCGCTGCGCCGCAAAGCTCGAGCGATGGCGAGCCGCTCGCGCCGTGGGTCATCGAGGGTCCGCAGCCCGGCCTCACACCCGAGGCCGCATTGGCGCACCTGTTGGCACGCGCCGAGGAAGCGATCGCCTCGGGGCGCATCAAGCATACCTATGTCATCGACGAGACACGCAAGCTGCGGGTGGACGCGCGCCACGGCCACGCCAAGCTCCAACGCCTCGACGAAGAGACGCTCGGCAAGATGATGGGCGGCAAAGATCGTCCGCTGCGTCCCGATGCGAGCGCCGATCTCTTGCGCCACATCGGGATCATGAACCCCGATGGTTCGATCTCCGCGAAGAACGCAAAGAAATACAAACAAATCAATCACTTCGTGGAGCTCTGCCGGCCCGTGTGGACCCGGCTCTGCGGGTTGCGGACCGTGGACGAGCAGCGACCCCTGCGGGTCTTCGATCTCGGGTGCGGCAACAGCTACCTGAGTTTCGTGTTGGCCGAAGCGTTGCGTTTGCAGGGCGTGCCGCTGCGGCTCATCGGGATCGATCGCCGCGGCGATGTGGTGCAGCGCAGCCTCGAGCGCGCAAACGCCTTGGGGTGGTCATGGATGACGTTTCGTGCCGAGGCCATCGAGACCACCGATCTCTGCGAGCTCGGCGGACCCCCCGATCTCGTGATGTCGCTGCACGCGTGTGACACCGCGACCGACGATGCCCTCGCTCGCGCGATCGAAAGCGATGCGTCGGCAATCTTTGCGGCGCCCTGTTGTCAGCACGAGCTCGCGACACAGCTCGATCGCGCCCCTGTTCCCGCATTGGTGGACCATGGACTCTTCAAACAAGACTACGCGGCGCTCCTCACGGACGCCCTGCGGGCGGAGCTGCTCGAGGCTGCGGGCTATCGCGTGGACCTGCTCGAGTTCGTCGCAAGTGAGCATTCGATGAAGAATCGCTTGCTTCGAGCGAACCGGCAGGGTTCGGTGGCCTCGGAGCTGAAGCTCTCGGCGGTGGCCGAACGCTGCCGTGCGCTCGGTGTGCTTCCAAAGCTCCTCACCCACCGCGTCGAGGCTGCGCGCATGCGGCCGCCGCAGGGTGGGTAGAACCCGTCAGCTCTCGGGGGTGTCCCAGTCCACGAAGTCTTCGCCGCGCTCGCGCGCGAGGATATCGAGCGCCGCCGCCGCGCCATCGCCCGCGCTGATGATCGCCTGACTGCGAGCGGGTCTCGCGGAGCGGCCGACCACATACACGCCCGGGATCTCGGTCAGACCGTTGCGATCCGTCTCGATTGCGCCTGCGGCATTGGGCGCGAGCCCGAGCGCGTGCGCGAGCTTGGGACCCTTGCCTTCCGAAAGGACCACGCACCGCGCCGAGGCCGTGCTTCCATCCTCGAGCTCGACCGAAAACTCAGCCCCAGCGCGATGGATCGCGACGACCCGAGCATCGACGATCGAAGCACCGCGGCCGATGACTTGGGTCCGCGCCGTCCACTGGAACTCGCTGCCCGAGATCGCAGGAATCCCGAGGTAGTTGAACAACATGGCCGCATGCATCGCGGTCTTGTCTTGGCCGTAGACGACCACTTCCTTGCCGGCCTTTGCCAAGAACAGCGCCGCGCTGAGGCCTCCGGGTCCATCTCCAATGATGATGACGTCGGGCATGCCGCATCACAGCACGCTTGACGCCCCTTGGCCATCGGCTAGTCCAGAAAGCTCTCGAGGTCGTCGTCGCCCAGGATCTCGAGTTCGAGGCTCTCGACCTCCTCACCGGACATGCCCAGCGCGGATGCGACCTTGCCGAGGTACGCGTCCTCGTCCATGTCGATGACCTCGTCCGCCTCGTTCACGGAACCGACGAGATCGAGCAGCGAGCGCTTCTCCTCGAAGGTGAGGGCGGCCAACTTCGTCCCCGCGACCTCGAGGTCGAGCTTCGCAGGATTGAAGCTCCGTAGCCGCGACTCGAGCGGTGCAGGGAGGTCGGAGACGTGGAGCAGCTTGCCGAGCAGAGTGCGGATCGTCTCGAGCTCGCTGCCTTCGAGGCGCTTGTCCGCATACGCGGCTCCGAGAAGTAGATCGGTAATCGTTTCGACGTACTGTTTCATGGCCGTGCTCGCTTGCGTCCCCATGGTGCCACAGCTCGCCGGGCTGTTCCCACCCTTTGCGTGTTAGGGTCCCAGACGGGAGCCCGCCCGCCATGGCCGAGATCTCGCTCGATGTCTCACGTTGGCCGCTCATCATGGTCTCGTACCCGAAGTCGTTTCGGGACGCCGATTGGGTCCACCTCTTGGATCGCATCGTCGCGCTCATGCAGCGGGAAGAAGACTTCGGGATGATCAACGACGTCCGCGACGCGCCCGTGCCCACGGCGCTCCAACGTAGCCTCATCGTCGAGATGTACGAGGCGCACATCAAGCTCGTCCAACGCCACTGGAAGGGCACCGCGATCATCGGCAACTCCCGCGTCGTGGTCGGGGTGCTCACCGCGCTCAACTGGCTCATGCCCCCGCCCCACCCCGCCAAGGTCTTCAGCGATTTCGAAGAAGGAGAGGCGTGGGTGCGGGCACGCCTGGGCATCGGTCACGGATAGGCGCGCTTGACTCACTCTCTCGCGGAGCTCATTCTGCGGACGTGGCGGCGACGCTCGCAGGCCTTGGGGTTGGACCACGCGGCACCGTCGTGGCCGTGGACGGCGACGATGCCATGGCGATTCGCCTGTTGGAGATGGGGTTCGTCCCGGAGACCTCGGTCCGCGTGGTCAAGGTGGCCCCCCTGGGAGACCCGCTCGAGATCCAAGTCCGGGGGTACCATCTCTCGTTGCGCCGTCGTGAGGCCGCGCGGATCCGCCTTCGTCTGGAGTAGTGGGGAGTAGTGGATGTCGGGCATACGCGTCGCCCTCGTGGGCAACCCCAACGTCGGAAAAACGAGCCTCTTCAACGTCCTGTGCGACTCCAACGCAGACGTTGGAAACTACGCGGGCGTCACGGTCGAGCGGCGGGAAGGTCAGCTTTCCAAACGCCTCGGGCCGCATGAGCCCATCACCATCGTCGATCTACCGGGCTGCTATTCGCTCACCGCCCTCTCCGAGGACGAGAGCATCCCGTTCCGTGTGCTCTCCGGAGCGGAGGGCCCCCTCCCCGACGCCATCATCCTCGTCCTCGACGCCTCCAACCTCGCGCGCAACCTCTACCTCGCGTTGCAGGTGTTCGAGCTCGGCCTTCCCACCCTCGTCGCGCTCAACATGGTCGACGTCGCGCGCGACGCGGGTTTGCCCTGCGATGCGCAGGCCCTCTGCGCTCGGCTCGAAGTGCCCGTCGTCGAAACCGTCGCCCGGGAAGGACGCGGCGCCCGAGAACTCGTCGCGGCACTCGCGGACCTCCGGAAGCGCGCTCGCTTCCCGCAAAGCGTCGTGCCGGGGCCCAAGGAGCCCGACCTCGCGGAGGCACTGCAGCGCCTGGCGCCCTTGGGCGTGGCACGGGCGCGCTGGTTTCTGACCAGCGCCGCCGCGGATCTCGTCACGGCACGCGATGCGCAACCCGAGCACGCCGCCGTCCTCGAACGTCTCGATCCCGCCACGTGCCGGAGAGCGGCGCGCCAGCTCATTGCCCTGCGCTACGCCCGGGTGGACGAGCTGCTCGACGCTCTAGGCCATACGCAGCTGCTGCGGGACGGCGCGCCGACGATGTCGTTCTCGACCCGCGTCGACAAGATCCTCACCCATCGGGTCCTCGGGCTCGCGGTGTTCGTCGGGATCATGAGCCTCGTCTTCATCTCGATCTTCTCGTGGGCCGAGCCCTTCATCGGGGCGATCGAGGGTGCAATCGGCTGGCTTTCGTCCACGGTGTCCTCGCTCCTCGGACCTGGCTTGTTCACCGACCTCGTGACGCAGGGCGTGATCGCGGGCGCCGGCAATGTCATCGTGTTCGTGCCCCAGATCGCCCTGCTGTTCCTCTTCATCGGCCTCCTCGAGGACTCCGGATACCTCGCACGCGCCGCTTTTCTGCTCGATCGTCTGATGTCACGCCTGGGTCTGCATGGGCGTGCGTTCATCCCGCTCCTGAGCGGCTACGCCTGCGCGATCCCGGCGATCATGGGGACGCGTACGATCGGAAGCTGGAAAGATCGCCTCGTCACCATCCTGATGATTCCTTACATGAGCTGCTCGGCGCGGCTGCCCATCTATGCGCTCGTGATCGGCGCGCTGTTCGTGTCCCACGATCCTTGGTTTAGCCGCGCCGTGGACCAGGGCCTCGTCCTGCTCGGGATGTATCTCCTCTCCACCGTTTCGGCGTTGGTCGCAGGATTCATCTACAAGCGGACGATCCTCCGCAGCGAGACGCCGCCGCTCGTGCTCGAGCTGCCACCGTATCGACTGCCCCGTCTCCGCAACATCGGGCGCCAAGTGTATGAGCGTACCAAGGACTTCGTGCGCGGCGCGGCCACGGTCATCCTCGCGTGCACGATTCTTCTGTGGGCGGTGCTCTCGTTCCCGCGCAGCGAGACGCATGCCGGTGAAGGCGGGCCCACGCAGATCGCACGCAGCTACGGTGGACGCCTCGCGCAGACCCTCGAACCCGTCTTGGAGCCCATCGGGCAGGATTGGCGCGTCGGCGTGGGGATCCTCGGAAGCTTTGCGGCGCGCGAGGTCCTCGTCAGCACACTCGGCCTCGTGTACGGCATGGAAGCCGACGAGGACGACCCGGTGGAGCTCCGCGCCGCGATTCGCGAGGCTCGCAATCCGAACACCGGCGCCCCGCAACACACCCCCTTGTCGGGCCTGGCGCTCATGGTGTTCTTCGTCTACGCCTGCCAGTGCATGTCCACGCTCGCGGTCGTGCGCCGGGAGACGCGGTCCTGGCGATGGCCGCTGTTCATGCTCGGCAGCATGACGCTCGTGGCCTACGTCGCCGCATGGATCGTGTTCCAAGGCGGGCGCGCGCTCGGGTTTTAGGGCGTGAGCCAGTCCCCGCTCTGCAGGACTTGCAGTCCCACGCGATCGCCCTCGAAGAGATACACCCAGACCCGCTGCGATCCGCCCGAATCGAGTTCGGCCGTGAGCTCGGCGCAGCGGTACTCCGCGCCTTCGTAGGCATCGAGGGCGTCCCACACCCGCGGATCGCGGATCGCCCATAGGTCGCCCCGCACCCGACCACAGCCGGACGCGGCGTCGACGAGCCCTGGGTAATCCTCGACGAGCAGCAACGTCCCGTGGACCCACCCCATGCCGAGCGGAACGGCCGCAGCGGCGAGCACGTCATGCATGGGATGCCCGGCACCCGCGCGGAGCGTGCCGTACGCGAAGAGGACCGAACGCTCGCTCACAGCCGTGAAGAGGCCACGCCGACCTTTTCGATCCCCGCAGCCCGGGCAGCGGCCATGATGCGGATCACGACGCCATACTTGGTCTTGTCATCGCCGCTCACGGCGATCTTACCGTCCGCCTGCGCCTTCTCGTGCGTCCGCAACTGCTCGACCATCGCGTCGAAATTGCTCGCGAGCGGGGTTTGGCCGATCCGCGCGTTGCCCTCTTTGTCGATGGAGACGAGCAACGTCGCGTTGGGGTCCGAGGGCTGCTCCACCACGCTGTCCGTGGGGACGTTGAGGGGGATCTTGTCGTTGGCCGGCGACGGCTGCGAGATCATGAAGAGGATGAGCAGGCAGAGCAGCACGTCCACCATGGGCGTCACGTTGATCTCTACGAGGGGCGTGTCATCCTCGTCGTCGCCGCCGACGGCCATTCCCATGACGGGAAGGGTCCTACGGAAGGCCCGGGTCTGGCAAGGGCGCGACGAAAGGCCCCGCCAGCCTCTTCGCGGAGGCTCGCGGGGGTCACGAGATCACGCGACCCACGCGGAGGTCCGCACGGCGTACCTGGCTGGGGGCCTCAGAGCGTCGCGAGGTAGTCCGTGATGAGCTGGAGCTCCGCATCCGAGATCGCGGTCGCATCCCAGGCCGGCATGTAGCCCGCACGGTTCTCGTACTCCCCGGGCAGGTGACCCCCGCGGACGTTCGTCATGACGTCCGCGAGCGGCGGAGCGGCGAGCGGCTTCGAGATGGGAGCTGGACCCTCGCCCGCATCACCGTGGCAGTGCCCGCAGTGGTCCTTGAACAACCCCTCGCCATCGGTCGCGGCGGGAGGCGTGTCGAGGTAGTCGAGGATCGCCGCGACCATGTCGTCCGGAACGTTGTTGTCGTCGTACGGGATCATCGCGCTACCGGGGAAGTAGGCATGCTCGCCCGTGGGGCGTCCGTTGCGGATGACCCATGTGAAGTAGTCGCGCACGGGATGCTGGATCTCGGGGCCGAGGTTTTGGACCCCGGCACCTTCGGGTCCATGGCAAAGGCCGCAGACGGTCTGGAAGTACTCCTCCGCCTCTTCCGGTGAGACCGTCTCGGACTCGCTCGATTCCGTCGTCGTGCCGGAGGAATCGGATCCACTCGTGCTCGTGGACGTGGAGGTCCCGTCGTCGGCTCCGCTCGTGGCGTCTTCCTCGTCTCCGGAGTCGTCGCCATCGTCGCAACCATAGGGTATGGCCAACATCGCGGAGAACAGCACCGCCCCCAACTTGTTCTTCGTCATCAGCTCCATGGCGCGGGAGGGTAGCATCGTTCGTCGCGCAGCCCTGGCCGCGCACACGAGGTAGGTCGCTCCACCGGGCGCAGTCGCGCGGTCTTTTTGCTCACGCCGTTCTTGTGCTATGGCGGCACCAGGAAACTACGATGGCGTCGCCTTCCGAGGACCGATACACCAGCATGCAGTTCCGCCGATGTGGTCGCAGCGGCCTCAAGCTCCCGGCGGTATCCCTTGGCCTCTGGCACAACTTTGGCGGGGTGGATCCCTACGAGACCGCCAGGGCCATGGTGCTCCGCGCGTTCGACCTCGGGGTCACCCACTTCGACCTCGCGAACAACTATGGGCCACCCCCGGGCTCCGCCGAGGAGAACTTCGGCCGCATCCTCGGCGCCGACCTACGGGACCATCGCGATGAGATCGTGGTCTCCACGAAGGCGGGATACACCATGTGGGATGGACCCTACGGGGACTGGGGGTCGCGCAAATACCTCATCGCGAGCCTCGATCAGAGCCTGCGGCGCATGGGCCTCGACTACGTGGATATCTTCTACCACCACCGTCCCGATCCGGACACACCGCTCGAGGAGACCGTCGGTGCCCTCGATGCGATCGTCCGCGCAGGCAAAGCGCTCTATGTGGGGATCTCCTCGTATGGACCCAAGCAGACGGAGCGCGCCGTGGAGATGCTGCACGCCCGCGGGACGCCCTGCCTCATCCACCAGCCCAAGTACAACATGTTCGATCGCACGATCGAGACCGGCCTCCTGCCGGTCCTCGAGCAATGCGGCGTCGGTTGCATCGCGTTCTCTCCGCTGGCCCAGGGCCTGCTGAGCGACAAGTACCTCGACCACGTCCCCGCCGATTCGCGGATCGCCAAACCCCACGGATTCCTCAAGCGCGACGCGCTCACGAGCGACATCCTCGCGAAGGTCGGAGCGCTGCACGAGATGGCGCAAGAGCGCGGGCAGAGCCTCGCGCAGATGGCCCTCGCGTGGGTGTTGCGTCACCGGACGATGACGTCCGTGGTGATCGGAGCGAGCCGGGTGGATCACGTGGACGCGGCCGTGGGAGCGCTCAGCAATCTGGCGTTCAGCGATGGTGAGCTGCGGTCCATCGACGAAATCCTCAAGGGTTGAGAGCTTCGAGGGAAGCTTCTCGACCTGGCAACCGCTTTCCAAACCCCCGACCTCTCTCCCGCCCTCGAGTCGACCCGACGGCGGCTCGCGGCTGTTGTCTGGTAGTCTGCCCATCATGCGGTCCCTCGCGTGTCCTTGCGTCGCGGTCGTGATGCTCGGGTGTTCCGATGTGGCGCCGGAGCAGCTCGAGGCCCTCGAGCTCGTTGCTCTCACGGACGACGAGGGCGAGACCCACTTCGGTGGGACACTCGCCGTCACGGGAGGTCCGCGCGACTACACCCTTTCCGTGAGCGAAGCGGGCGACCTCCAGGAGTTCCACATCCATAGTTCAGGGGAGTCGGACCTCGGCTCGCTGAACGGGCGCGAGGTGGAGGTCGCCGTCATCTTCGAGCATCCTCGGTACGCGCTGGTCCTCACCGATGAGGCCGGACCGCTCTACATCGCCAATGGCGGCACCGCAGAGTCGTTCATCGAATCGGAGCTGGGTCGATCATGGGTGAAGCCCGGTGAAACGGTGGCCAAGACCAAGGAAGACGGACACCGCGTTCGCTACACGAGCCTCGTGTTCGACTCCGATGATGGTCCGGTGGCTCTGCTGCCAGGGGAGGTGGAACGCGTCGAACTCGATGGCGTGGCATGGCGAGCCGCCCCCATCGCGGCATGGGACGCCGAGCGGATGTCGGGCCCGACACTGCGCTGCTCGAGCATGCTCTCGTCTCTGAGCTACGAGCTCTTGCGACTCGAGACGCCGATGACCCCGGCGTCTGTCGCCCGCGACCAGAACCGCGAGATCGCACGGTACGGCTGCGGCTGGGAGTAGCGCTGCCCAAGGCTGCACGCTCGCTTCGACGACCTCGACGAAAGAAAGCTTGAGCTCCTCGCGAGAGCCGTGGACGAGATTGGCGCAAGGACTGATCGAGCATTGGTTCGACGCGGGGGGCGGATTGGAACCCCGCATGGTCGATGAGGTGTGTTCCCTTGCTATCGTTGCCAATCTTCCCGTCGGTCGCTGTACTGGGGCACAAACGCTCAAGGACCTCATGAAGGAGGTAAGCTCGGGACTGCTCGAGCTCAGTACAGCGTTCCAGTACCCGAGACGAGCGCCATTCGCTCGATGTCCCGCGATTTCAAAACGTTGGGTCTGGAACGAGGCCCTGCTACGATCTCGGACGTGACCTCCCCGCTGCTGCGCCGTTCGATGTTCGCCTTCGCGCTACTCGGCCCTGCGTGCAACCAAGCGAATGAATGCGACGTGCAGCCTGACCAACAGTCTTGCGAAGCTACGCAACCGGAAGGTCCCACAGCGAAGTGTACTTGGGGTCAGGTGTTCGAGGTTTCTGACGGGCAGTGTTCCAGAGGCGCGGGTCAGTGCGTGGAGGTGAGCGGGACCCAGGCAGGATGCCCGAGCCCTTGTGATGGCGGAGATAGCGTTTGGTGGGCAGACCGCGGCGACCGAATCGACGTCTTGCGAATCACGGAGTGTGGTCCGCAACCGCAAGGCGACTGGCTCGAGTGCCCGCACCCATCTTCTTCTACGTGTGAATGCGCGTGTGAGAACACACCTGAAGAATAAGGTCTCGTCCGGCGGCCGCCGCAGATCGGACGCCACCCCGAATCGGAGCCGCAAGCCACGTCCTCGCAACCCGAGGATCCGACCGCGGCCGCGATGGTGGAAATCGTGAGCGTCATGGAGCCGGCTCCCGCTTGCGATAGGCGCCTGCACTTCGGGCGCTACGGCCGCGTCCGCATGCCTTTCTAGAGGCGAGCGACCGCCTCGCCGATGGTTTCTGCCCTCCGGAGCTCGTCGTCATCGGGAGAAGGCAGAACTCTGCCTTCCGGGGCTCGTCGCCATCGCGAAGAGGCACAACTCTGCCCTCCGGGGCTTGGCGCCATCGCAAAAGGGCACAGTTGTGCCCTCCGGAGCTCCTCGCCATCGCAAAAAGGCACAGTTGTGCCCTCCGAAGCTCCTCGCCATCGCAAAAAGGCACAGTTGTGCCCTCCGGAGCTCCTCGCCATCGCAAAAAGGCACAGTTGTGCCCTCGAAAGCTCGTCGCGAGCTTTCGGGAGCACAACTGTGCCCGTGCGAGGCATTCTACGCGATTTCGGGTTTTTCGCCGCGCCTCGCGCGAACCACCGGCGAGACGCGGGCGATGAAATCGGAGGACGAGCTCGAGGTTGCGTAGGGTGGTCCGCGACCCCGCACGAGGGGACTTACGGTTCAGGTCCCGCGCGGCAGGAGCGACCGTTGCTTGTGCGGGGAGCGTGGGGGCAGTGTTCGGGACGGCACCGCGGCGCTCAGAGGACTGGAGGTGGAGGGAGAGCCGGGCGGGATGTCCCCGCACCGTGGCGCGACAAAGGCTCCGTCGAGCTCGGGACCCCCCAGGATGACGTCGAGGCGCCCTGTTCCGAACCCGGTGAAGATGCCTGTCACACACGCCTCGTTCACCGCGAGCAACTCGAGCGTACCCGTGAAGAACGCTTCGCCTTCCGACGACGGCCCAGCACCGCCGGCAGACAAGCGCGAGAACGCCACGACGTCCCCGAGGACCTCGGGATGGTCGCGCATCTCGATGACCGAACCGGCATGCGCGAGCTCGGGAGGAATCCTGACGGTGAGGGCCCATCCTTTGCGCCAACAATCGGAGGGCTCGAAGATGTTCAGGTCGCTGGTTCGCGTACCGCACTGCAAACCAAACGACGATAACGTGATGACCAGGGTGCCGTCGGACTCGGTTTCGGCACCGGCACTGACGATCTGCTCTTCGAGTGGTACGTCTTCGGGAGGCGGGAAGCACGAGGCCACCGCATCCGGGGTCACGTTGGACGGACCATCGACGCACTCACCGGGCCCATCACAGGCGCCAAGGGCCATCGCAACCAACCCAAGACCGAGGAAACGTGAAACGTAGGGCTTCATGGTGAACACCTCGGCGCTCGAAATCCACCGTTGAGACGTTCGCCGCCCTCGATCAGCCCAGAGATGCGCCCCGTCACACAGGTGTCCGAGATCGTGAACAGTTCCACCGTGCCACCGCGGATGACACCGACGCTCGAACGTTCGGGATCTTCGTATTCGACGTGGATCTCCGGGTGTTCTCGCAGATCATAGGTAGATTCGGCCAGGACGTCGGCGGGGATGCCTACGGTCAGTCCGTGCCCGCCGCCGAACGGACAAAACCCATGCTGCGCCGCCGGCAAACCGCAGGGCAACGGGCGCGTGGACACCGTCAGCAGCAGGCCGTCGAAGCGCTCCATGCTACGCGCGACGGCGAGCCCTTGGATGGCCTCGACCCCCGGAGGCAGCGCCGGGCACGAGCCGAGCTCCTCGGCGGTTTGGTTGCCAACCGCGTCCTCGGGGACCTCTTCACACTCTGGGTCGCATCCGAGCACGAGCAAACTGACCATCCACAGGTCTGCGAGTCGTCGCTTCATCATGCCCTGTACAGACGCGAGGCCCCGCCAAGTTTCCGAGGAAAGAACGATCGAGCGCTTGCCCTCCCACGAACGGGGATCCGTGGACTGGCCGCCTGCTACGCAGGAGCCCGTTCGATCCATGCGCGTAGGATGCGGTTGAACACGGCGGTGTGCTCGATGTTTGGCCCGTGACGGGCTTTCGGGATCACGAAGAGCTCGGCTTGGAGTTTGGCGGCGAGCTTTCGGCCGAGCGGCAACGGGAACACGGTGTCGTGTTCCCCCCAAACGACGAGCGTGGGTAGCCTCGGGACGTCGCCGCCCTGCGACGCCTCCATGCTCCCCACGAGGTTGCGAAGCAACGCCGCTCGTTCTTCTCGGTGGTCCGCATAGAGGACGGCCGCAGCGGCCTCGTCGAGGGCATCGGGCACGTGTCGCTTCCGCCAATACACCAGATCGATGAGCCGTTCGACGTCATCGCCGTCGTCCGGAATGAACAGCTCGACCGCATCCTCGACGTGGTGGCGCGCGAGGAGCTGCGCGTAGTCGTGGCGACCGTAGACGCCTACCGGGCTCGCGACGAGGACGAGCGACGCCACGCGCTCGGGGGTGAGCTGGGCCAAGCGATAGGCCACGAAGCCGCCGTAGCTGATCCCCACGATCGTTGGATGCTGTACCTCGAGATGTTCGAGGAGAGCACTCAGGACCTCGGCCTGCCGGTCGAGGGTGAAGGCGGGTTCATGATCGATCGAGTCCCCAAACCAAAGAAGATTGGGGACGATGAGTCGGTGATGCCCGGCGAAGTCCTCGACCTGGCCAGACCATTGCCAGTGCGCCGGTGGTCCAAAGCCATGCAGGAACACGAGCGGCGCCCCGGAGCCGCCGGACCAATATTCGAGCTCGGCTCCGGCGAGGGTGGTGCGATGCAGGGTGAGGCCCTGATTTTCGAACCGTCGTTGCAGGCCCGCACCACCGCGCTGCACGAGCGCCGAACACCCGGCGGCCGGGAGGGCACACAAGAACTGTCGTCGATTCCATGGTGCGGAGGTGTTCATGGAACCGCGTTGCTCCGCCGATAGAAAGGCGTGTCACTCCGCGGCGGCGCGGCATTGGGCCGTGACGGTGCGGAGCGTGACGCGCGTGGTGTCGATCTGGGCAAGGGAGAGTGACCGGACCGCGGCTTCGTGCCAGGTGTGGGAGGCCTCGGTGATCGAGCGCAGGGCGGTGCGGCCTTTGCTGGTGAGGTGCAGAAGGGGAGCGCGGCGATCGTTGGGGTTATCGTCGCTGCGCACGAGGTGCTCGGCAACGAGCAGGTCCGCGACGCGTTGGATGGCTTGGCGGCTGAGGCCGAGACGGCGAGCGGCGGTCGAGGCCGTCCAATCGCCGTCCGAGAGCACACTCAAGAGTTGCCAGCGGGCTTGACTCTGATTGACGGTACCCGCGATCTGATCACCTAGGCGACGGAGCGCACCGGCACACTCGTAGATGTCCGCGACCAACAGCGCGAGCGCTTCCTCCCGGGAGTTCGACGACACGTGCACACTCTACCCTGCGCCGTCTCGAAGTCGACCCCCAAGGTCGAGCGCTTGCCCGCGGGGTTCGCGGCGGGATATCCACGACGATCTCCACGTTTGACAACATGTTGTCAAACTGACATGGTTGCTCGCATGATGGCGATCGACCTCTACTCCACCCCTCACAAGGCCTTGCGCGCGGCGGTGAACCGCGCGGGAACCCTGCTGGCTGCAACCGATGGATCGAGGCTGCTCGACGACCTCGTGGTCGTGCGCGCGGTGATCGACGATCTTCGGCGCCATGCGGAGCACGAGGACGAGAACGCGGTGGAGCGACGGATGTTTGGCGTGGGTTGAGCCTTCAAAGCGTGGACCGCCCGACCATGCTTGGTAACGAGCGAAGGTCCTCGACCTGGCGCTTCCGTTCTTCCGGGGACGCGGTCGGGGTGTATTCCCCCATCGAGAGGCGGCGGCCAAGCATGCGTTCGAGGGCCCCGAGGGCGAACATGCGGTTGTGGGGGTAGGCGTCGAGCATCGCGTCGAGCAGGCGAGGGAGCGCCTCGTGCCTCGGCCGCACACGCGCGTACGCATCGGTGGCCACCAGACGCACGGCGGGATCGGGGTGCCCAACCCATACCTCCCCGACGGGACGCTCCAGCTCCTCGCCGTAGTGCGCCGACCAAGCTGCCGTCGGCGCGATCGAACGACCGAAATCCTGCGCCAGATGATCGAGCGTCCACCGCATCGAGCGGTCGAGATGACAAAGATTGCATGCGTTGGGCGCCGCAGCGCCCAACATCGCGGTCTCCGTGGGCGAGCCGATCTTGTGCGTTCGGACCACCGCATCGATGCCTTGGTTGACCCGCGGCATGTGGCAATCGAGGCAGGTCACCTCGGCGCCATGGTGACTATGGGCTCGGGCCGCCGCACCGGAGAACGCCGCGTGGCAGTTCGTGCACGTCGAGGAGCGATCGCGCTCGGGGGCTGCGTGATCCACCGGGCCCGCGACGTGCGGATCGTGGCAATCGGTGCAGCGGATCTCCGGGTTGCACGCACCGAGGCTCGCGTCGCGCGCCTCCGAGGAGTTCTGGCACGCGGCACCGTCGGGGTACGTGAGCGCCTTGGCGACATGGCACTGCGCACAAATGGCATTGCTCGCACCGCGGGACGCGGGTTCCGCCAACCACCCGAGGTCGGGACTCACCGGACGGCTCCGCATCTCGCGTTCACGTTCGACATGATCGCGTCCTCCAAAATGGCAAGCCTCGCAACTCACCCCCATCGTCACGAGGGATGCGGGTCCGGGCTCGCGCGCGGGCTCCGGCTCCCGCCAGGCCACGCCAGCGAATCCCGTGCCGGGATACGGCGCCCCCACGCGGAACTCGAACGGATAGGTGTTGTGGCACAGGAGGCATCCGTCCTGCCACGTCCGCATGCCCCGCGCGTAGGGGTCATCGATTGGATAGTTGAGCTCGCCATCCGCATCGTATTCGGGCTGCGGATAGGGTTCGACGTAGTGTTCCGGCACCCATAGGCCACGCGAAAGCCAATAGACATAGGGCAGCGCACGTTCGTCTTGGTAGAGCGGGTGGCCCTGCGGCTCCGGTCCCTCGATCTGAACCCCGACATAGGCCTGTTGGAACCGCGAGCCCACGGTGCGCGTGATCTTGTCACGGCGCAGGAGCACCGGAGCCTCACCGGGCAGGATCAACGCGTGGCTCATCACGAAGTCCCCGCCGCGGCGCTCGAAGGTCGTGCGGGTTCCCCCGTAGTCCACGAACGATCCATCGAAGCGCCCGACCACGGCGGCTTCGGACGCGTTCTGGTTCATCCTGCGATGAGGATGCGCCTGCCATTGCAGGTAGCGCTCGGCATGACATTCGGCGCACGCCTTTGGTCCCACATAGTCTGCGGCGCGGACGTTGCTGCCCTGGTCCTGCGCCTTGGGGGCGATGCCACCGTCGTGACAGGCGAGCAGCGCAGCGGTCGTGAGCCAGGCAAACCGACGAGAACTGCGCCCGATCCTCCCGGTCACGGTGCCATGGTGGAGGGTCTCGCTGCGGGGATCAAGGACGCACGCTCGCGAGACGCGCGTCCTTTGGCGAAGGCGTTGGTTCGCCGGACACGCGCTCGTGGGTCCACGCCTGCTACCCTCTGCGGCGTGCCCGTACCCCCCGAAGGCGAGCGACTGCGGCTCCCCAGGCGCGCGCTCGCTCACTTACGCACCGATCCCGAGATGGCTCGCGTCATCTCCAGTGTCGGCCCCTTCGCGATGCGCAAGCGAGCCGCCGGCACCGACTTCGAATCGCTCGTCCGCGCGATCGTGTCGCAACAAGTCTCGGGCGCCGCAGCCACGACGATCCTTGGCCGCTTCCGGGGCCTCTATCCCGAGGTGCCCTTCCCCACGCCGGCGCAGGTGCTCGGCACGCCGGTCGAGACGCTGCGCTCCGTCGGCCTCTCCCGGCAAAAACAAGCCGCCATCGCAGACCTCTGTCAGCACGTCCTCCGCGGCGACCTCCCGCTCGGCGAGCTCGCGGACCTCGACGACGAGACCCTCATCGGCCGCGTATCCGCCGTTCGTGGCATCGGCCGCTGGTCGGCGCAGATGTTCCTCATCTTTCATCTGGGGCGCCTCGACGTGTGGCCCGAGGGAGACCTCGGGATCCGAAAAGGCGTCGCGCGTCTGCGCAAACGCGAGGACCTGCCTTCGCGCGCAGAGATGTTGGAAGAGGGCGCGCGCTGGAGTCCGTTCTGCACGGTCGCGGCCTGGTACCTCTGGCGTTCGCTCGCGGGCGAAGCTCAGATCTGACGGGCTCTTCTTCGTTCGAATCGCCTGCAGCGCGGAGTCTACCCGTTAGGCCGCGCCTGCTGCCCTGCGCGAAGGCGGGGGTCTACGTTTCGCGGCTCTTGGGGAGCCGCGCAACGCCCTGGGGTGCGATACGCTCAGGACGAATCATGCGCGGCCCGCAATCCGTCCTCCGAGTCCTCGCCATCCTTGGTGCAGTTTCGCCGTCGTGCGCGAAGAACCCGGCGCCCGCCCCCAAGCCCGCGCCCGAACCGGCGGCCCCCGTCGCCGAGGAACCACCGCCTCCGCTTCCTCCGCCTCCGATCGGAGAGTTTCCCGCGCATACCATCGCGTGGCTGCGCGTCGCGGAGCCTTCCAAGGCGCTCGAACGACTGCGCGTGTTCGTCGATGCCGTGGATCCAGAGGCGGGGAAGGTCGTCGCAGCGTGGGGAACCGCGATTCCCGGCGTGGACCTGACGCAGCCCATCGACGTGCTCGTGTTCAACGCACAGCAGTTTTCTCCACCGATCGCCGTAGTGGCGACCGTCACCGATGCCGCCGCGATCGACTCCATGCTCACTCCGATGTCACTGTCGCGCGAGACGATCGGCGCGCGGACCCTCGTGGGATCCGAGAGCGTTCGCGCCAACGTCCGCCCTTGGGTGTCACGGCCAGCCCCGGCGCCCGCGGGGGCCGCGGACGACCTCAGGCTCGAGATCGATGAAGACACGCTGCGGGCGATGTATCCCGACTACAAGCAGCTCTTGATGACGGCGACGAGCGGAGCCGATGCTTCGAAGGCCGCCTTCCTCCCGTTCGTATTCACCATGCTCGAGGACTTCGCGGGCCAGGTCGACGATGTCGACATGTCTGTGAAGTTCGAAGGCACCTCGGCCAACCTCGTCCTCGCGGCGAGTGCGGTTTCCGACTCCGTCTTGGCCAAGTTCATCGCCGATCAGCAGGGTATCGAAGCGCCGTTCTCCCTGCTTCGCAGGGCACAGGGGCCGAGCGCGAGCGCCCTCGTCGGCGGCGGAAGGTACCGCTGGGACACCTCCAAGGCCGGAATCACGCAGTGGTCGGCCAAGGTCCTCAACGCATTCGTAGCGATCCCCCAAGCCGAAGCCGAACGAATAGTGGGCCTTTGGATCGAGCTCTTGGGCGGCCCCATCGTCATGCTCGCAGACATGGATGGAATGCTCTTTCGGGGCGCCTATGCGTTCGAGTTCCAGGACGAGACGAGAGCCAAGGCGATCGTCGACGAGGTGAGCCACGCGCTCTATTCCAAGACTTGGACGGTCCCGGGGTTGACGACCTTCGAGGGCAAAGGATGCAAGCCGCGGAAACGGTCGGGGCTCGAGTTGCTGGCGTGCAAGGGGCGCTCGACCATCGATCCCTCCATCCAGATACCAGGCCACCCCAGCGTCCAAGAGTTCGACACCGTCACGCTCGTCGATGGCGGCATGGTCTACATGTCCATCGGAGACGAAAAGCGTCTGTTCGAGCTGCGCCGCCAGCTGTCATCCGCCGAGTCCACGCCGGCACCGGAAATTCCGGGCCTCGAACAGGCGGAGAGCCACGGCGAGACGTTCTATGTTCGCTATGACTTGGCGAAGATCATGGCGAGCGCCCTCGCTCAGCAAGGAAAGCGAGCGCCCAAACACGAACCCGCGAACCTCCAATACACGACCGGCGCCAAGGACGAACGGGCCTGGCTCCGCATGAGCGTCGGCGCGCAAGACATCCAGGCCCTGCAAAAGCTGACGGAGAGCGCGAGCCCCTCGGCATCGTCGTCCGGACCAAAATAGGTTGGCCGCGGTTGCTGCCGCGCGATGAGGGCGCGATAGCGCAGAGTCGTGGTCAACGACCGCGGGGCGGAGCTCACACGTCGGATTTGGACGTCGAACGCTGGGCGTTGCGCGAGCGCATGACTCGCCAGACCGCGAAGCTGGCGAAGGCAAAGAACACGAGGAGCAGCGCGGCCGTTCCGAGCGGATTCTCGTGGTCATGCGGAAGCGGGGCAGGATGGGCGAGCAAGGCGTGCGGGGCGTGGTTCATGACTCGAGCTCGAAGCCGAGCATTTTGAAACCTGCCACGCTTGTCAAGGGCGTTTCGGGCCCTCAGCCCGCCGCAGGGGTCTTTTCGTCCGCAGGGATCCCGTTGCTACCGTAGCGCTCGTCCGCCCAGACGAGGCGCCACATCGTCCCGCGCCCCTCCTTGCGGAGGTCGTCCTCGGGGAACGCACTGGTAGGTGCTGGCGAGTCCCGGCAGATGTAGTTCATGCA
>Ga0315910_10000347_pt1 | contig 47830 bp, 53 predicted proteins | sample EdamamesoilMG_FD_204470 | JGI IMG/M metagenome (GOLD analysis project Ga0315910, IMG submission 204470) | Garden soil microbial communities collected in Santa Monica, California, United States - Edamame soil | ecosystem: Environmental > Terrestrial > Soil > Garden | place: USA: California... | reverse complement strand
CGGGTGACAACGTGGAGCTGGAGATCGAGCTGATCATGCCGATCGCGATGGACCTGGAGCTGCGCTTCGCGATTCGCGAGGGCGGCCGTACGGTGGGCGCCGGCGTCGTCACCGAAATCATCAAGTAAGCGCAGGAGCAAGACATGCGTGACATCGTGACATTGGCGTGCGCCAAGTGCAAACGGCGTAACTACACGACCACAAAGAACAAGAAGAAGCACCAGGACCGAATTGCTCACAAGAAGTTCTGCCGCTGGTGCAATTCGCACACGGAGCACAAGGAAACGCGCTAGTCAGAAACGACTGGAGACGCGGGTGGCGCCGAGACGGGGCCCCCGCGGACCCGCAGGGCCGCGGGGTGACGAGGCGACAGGACCCGCGGCGCAGTTCGTGATTGTGCGAAAGGTTAATGCAGGTCCGTAGCTCAATTGGTAGAGCACCGCTCTCCAAAAGCGGGGGTTGCGGGTTCGATTCCTGCCGGGCCTGCCATCTTGAAACGAAGTGACGAACATGGTTGAACGCATCAAACAGTATTTCAGCGACACGCGCGCGGAACTGCGCAAGGTCACGTGGCCTTCGCGCCAGGACGTTCGTGAGGCCACCCAGGTGGTCCTCGTCTCGACGCTCCTCATGACCGTGTTTGTCGGCATCGTGGACCAGATCCTGAGCCGCATCGTCAAGCTGGTGCTCGGCTAGTCGTGATGAAGGAAGACAAGGGCATGCGCGAAGCAACCACGTCCGCGGCCGACGGCGTCACGCCGGCGAACGGCGACGCTCCGGCGTTGCCGATGCGCTGGTACGTGGTGCACACGTACTCGGGGCACGAGAACAAGGTGCGCGAGAACATCCAGAAGATGATCAACACGTCTTCCATCAAGCACCATTTTGGCCAGATCGTCGTTCCGACGGAAGAAGTGGCCGAGATGAAGAAGGGCAAGAAGACGATCACGACGCGCAAGTTCTTCCCGAGCTACATCCTGATCGAGATGAACATGTCCGACGAAGCCTTCCACCTGGTGAGCGATCTCCCGGGTGTGACGAGTTTCGTGGGAACGTCTTCGGGTCCGCAGCCGATCACGAAGGCCGAAGTCGACCGCATCATGGGTCGCATGGACAAAGAGAAGCAGACCATCATTCCGGAGATTCCGTTCACGCTGGGCGAGCACATCCGCATCAAGGACGGCCCCTTCAGCGACTTCACGGGCGTGATCGACGAGATCAACGCCGAGCGCGGAAAGCTCCGGGTACTGGTGAGCATCTTCGGCCGCGAAACACCGGTCGAACTGGATTTTCTGCAGGTAGAAAACATTTAGACCGCGGGTGGCGTCCAGCGGGCGCCCACGAGCGAGGGACTACCAGCGCGCAGGCGCGGTGGACCGAGCGAAGTGGGCTGCTGGACGACAGGACCCGCGGGACCGAAGAGAAGGACGCGAATTATCATGGCAGCACCAAGCAAACCCGCAGCGGGCAAGCCCGCAGCCGGCAAAGGCGGCAAGGGCAAGAAGGTCGTCACCACGGTCAAGCTTCAGATTCCGGGTGGCGCCGCAACTCCCGCGCCGCCGGTTGGTCCGGCGCTCGGTCAGCACGGCGTCAACATCATGGACTTCTGCAAGCAGTTCAACGCGCGCACGCAGGGTGCGCAGGGCATCGTGACGCCGGTGCTGCTCACGGTCTACTCGGACCGTTCGTTTGATTTCATTACCAAGACGCCGCCCGCGTCGGTGCTGCTCAAGCAGGCCGCGGGGCTGGCCAAGGGTTCGGGCGAACCCAATCGCAACAAGGTCGGCCGGGTGACGATGGCGCAGGTGCGCAAGATCGCCGAGGCCAAGATGCCGGATCTGAACGCCGTCAATCTGGATGCCGCCGCCAGCATGGTGGCCGGCACGGCGCGCAGCATGGGCATCATTGTGGAGGAATAGTTTCGATGAAGAACAAGCGTTACACAGCCGCCGCCGAGAAAGTACAGCCGACCACGCTGTACGACCTTGAGACCGCGGTGCGTCTGGTTCAGGAAACCGCGACTGCCAAGTTTGACGAAACCATCGAGCTGTCAGCGCAGCTGGGTGTGGATCCGCGCCAGGCCGATCAGCAGGTGCGCGGCACGGTCGTTCTGCCCAACGGCACCGGTCGCAAGGTGCGCGTGCTGGTACTCGCGCGCGGCGAGAAGGAGCGCGAAGCCGTCGAGGCGGGCGCAGACTTCGTTGGCGCCGACGAGTTCCTGCCCAAGATTCAGGCCGGCTGGACGGATGTCGACGTCATCATTTCGACGCCGGACCTCATGGGTGAAGTTGGCAAGCTGGGCCGCACGCTGGGTCCCCGCGGCCTCATGCCCAACCCCAAGAGCGGCACGGTGACGTTTGACGTCGCCAAGGCCGTCAAGGACGTGAAGGCCGGCAAGGTGGAATACCGCGTGGACAAGAACGCAAACCTGCACATTCCGTGCGGCAAGAAGTCGTTCACGTACGAGAGCCTGCTCGAGAACGTGCGCACGCTGGTGCACGAGATCGTTCGCGCCAAGCCCGCGGCCAGCAAGGGCCGTTACATCAAGAGCATGTCGATTTCGTCCACGATGGGGCCGTCGGTCAAACTCGACAGCCAGGCCATCGTGAGCGCGCTGTAGTCTTTGGAGGAATCATGGCTCGTCCCGAAAAAATTGCGCAGGTAGACGCCGTCGAGGCGTCCCTCGTCGGCGCAAAGTCCATTGTCCTGTCGGACCTCACCGGCCTGAACGTCGCCAAGATCACGGATCTGCGCCGTCGCTGCCGTGCCGAGGGCATCGACATCAAGGTTGTAAAGAACACGCTCGCGAAGCGTGCGATCAAGGATGGTCCGGCCGCCGGGCTCGCAAAGTATTTCGAGGGCCCGACTGCGATTGCGGTCAGCCGCGAAAGCGAGAATGGCGCCGCCAAGGTGATCGCGAAGTTCGCGGAGGAGAACGAGCTGCCCCGGTTGAAGGGCGGCTTCGTGGACGGAAATGTGATCGACGCCAAGGGCGTCCTCGCGCTCTCCAAGATTCCGTCGCGCAAGGAGCTTCTGTCGCAGTTGCTCGGCAACATCGAGGGTCCGTCGCGGAATCTCGTGTCTGTCATGCAGGGTCCCCTGCGGAACCTGGCGAGCGTGCTGAAGCAGGCTTCGGAAAAGCAGTCGTAAGGATGCGGGCATTGTCCCGCCCTGGTGCGTAGTAAACCATCGGTGAAGCAAGAAGGAGTCACTATCATGTCAGAAGCAGTCAAGCTTTCCAGTTCGAATGCGCAGGCGGCGATGGAGTCCATCGAGCGCCTGACGCTGCTCGAGATGGCGGAGCTCGTGAAGGCTCTCGAAGATCGCTTTGGCGTTACCGCGGCCGCTCCGGTCTCGTTCGCCGCGATGCCGGGTGCCGCAGCCGCCGCAGTTGAGGAGAAGACGGAGTTCGACGCCATCCTCACCAGCGCGGGTGCCGAGAAGATCAAGGTCATCAAGGTCGTGCGTGAGATCACCGGTCTCGGGCTCAAGGAAGCCAAGGACCTCGTCGAGGGTGCGCCCAAGCCTGTCAAGGAAGGCGTTTCCAAGGCCGAGGCCGAGGAAATCAAGAAGAAGCTCACCGAGGTCGGCGGCAGCGTCGACATCAAGTAACGCGCGTACCACACCGATGGGAACCGGGCGCCCGCAACGGGCGTCCGGAACTCGCATCGAGTTCGCGCGTTAACGCCTTAGGCGCAGTGGCCCCGTGCCCTGCGCCCGCCCGTGTCTTTGGAAGCACACCGGCGCCGTCGCCTGCATCGACCCCGTCACGTTGAGGACATGATGATCAAGAAGCTCGACAAGCCGATCACCCAATACAATAGAGACGAATACGGGCGGATCACCTTCGCCAAGATCCCGGAGGTCATGGACATTCCCAACCTCCTGGCGATCCAGCTCGAGAGCTACGCCGAGTTCCTGCAGCGCGAAGTCGCCATCGACAAGCGCAAGGACCACGGGCTCGAGAACGTATTCCTTTCCGTGTTCCCGATCGAGTCGCCCAAGGGCAAGTACAAGCTCGAGTACCACGGGTACATCATCAGCGAGCCCAAGTACTCCGAAGAGGAGTGCAAGGAGCGCGACCTCACGTACGCCGCGCCCCTCAAGGCCCGTCTGCGCCTCGTCATCAATGAAGAAGACGAGGAAACTGGCGAGAAGCGCCTCAAGGACATCATCCAGAGCGAGGTGTTCCTGGGCGAGATTCCCATTCTCACCAAGAAGGGCACCTTCATCATCAACGGTGCCGAGCGCGTGATCGTCAGCCAGCTCCACCGTTCGCCGGGTGTGTTCTTTGGCGACGAGATCCATCCCAACGGGAAGCGCCTGTTCAACGCGCGCATCATCCCGTACCGCGGCTCGTGGGTTGAGTTCACCGTCGACATCAACGACGTGATGTTCGTGAACATCGACCGCCGGCGCAAGATTCCGGTTTCGGTGCTGCTCAAGGCGATGGGCTTCGACACCAACCAGGCCATCCTGCGCCTCTTCCACCAGGAAGAGTCGGTCAAGATTGGCAGCAAGGGTAAGAAGGAAGAGGAAATTGTCGGGCGCGTCGCCATTCAGGACGTTGCCGACAAGACCTCGGGCGAGGTCGTGCTCGAAGCCGGCCAGATCATCGAAGAGAAGCACATTGAGAAGCTGCGCGACGCCAAGATCACGGCGGTCAACTGCATCAAGTATTCGGAGACCGAGGGTCCGGAAGACGACGTCATTCTGAAGACGCTCAAGAAGGACACCAGCACCGACCAGGAAGCAGCGCTCAAGAAGATCTACAACCTGATTCGTCCGGGTGATCCTCCCAATCTGGAAACGGCGCGCGCGCTGCTCCAGAGAATGTTCTTCACACCCAAGCGCTACGACCTGGCGCCGGTGGGTCGTTACAAGATCAACCGTCGTCTCAAGCTTTCCGTGCCGGACGATGTGGCGACGCTGGACCAGGCCGACTTTGTGGCCGTCATCGCGTGCCTGCTCGACATGAAGGCCGCCGACGCGGAGCCGGACGATATCGATCACCTGGGCAACCGCCGCATTCGCTCCGTGGGCGAATTGCTGGCCAACCAGTTCTCGATCGGTCTGGCTCGTATGGCGCGCATCGTAAAGGAGCGCATGACGCTCCAGCAGGAGAGCGACCAGATCACGCCCTACGACCTGATCAACGCCCGCACCGTTTCCGCGGTGATTCAGTCGTTCTTCGGGTCCAGCCAGCTCTCGCAGTTCATGGACCAGACCAACCCGCTGGCCGAGCTGACGCACAAGCGTCGTCTCTCCGCGCTGGGTCCGGGCGGTCTCACGCGCGAGCGCGCCGGCTTCGAAGTGCGCGACGTGCACTTCACGCACTACGGGCGCATGTGTCCGATTGAGACGCCGGAAGGACCGAACATCGGTCTTATCAGCTCGCTCGCGACGTACGCGCGCATCAACCAGTTCGGCTTCCTCGAGACGCCGTACCGCAAGGTTGAGAACGGGCGCATCACGGAGGAAATCGCATTCCTGTCCGCCGACGAAGAAGCGGACTGCATCATCGCGCAGGCCAACGCCAGCGTGAATGAGAAGGGTGAGTTCCAGGCCGAGACGGTTCTCGCGCGCTGCAAGAGCGACTTCCCGGTCGTGACACCCAAGCAGCTCCAGTACATGGACGTGTCGCCCAAGCAGCTCGTGAGTGCGGCCGCGTCCCTGATTCCGTTCCTCGAGCACGACGACGCCAACCGCGCGCTCATGGGCTGCAACATGCAGCGCCAGGCGGTACCGCTCCTCAAGGCCGAGTCGCCGCTCGTCGGTACCGGCATGGAGGGCAAGATTGCCAAGGATTCCGGCGTGCTCGTGGTTTCGCGCCGCGCCGGCACCGTCGTGAGTGTTTCGGGCGAGCACATCGTGGTGGATCCAGGTGGCCGCAAGGAGACCTTGGACGACTACTCGGACTACGAGGGAATGGATGAGTATCCGCTCCTCAAGTTCAAGCGCTCGAACCAGGACACCTGCGTCAACCAGAAGCCGCTTGTGCACGTGGGCGACAAGATCAAGGCCAACCAGGTGCTGGCCGACGGTCCCGCCACCGAAGACGGCGAGCTTGCACTCGGAATGAACGTGCTGGTCGCGTTCATGCCGTGGCTTGGTTACAACTACGAAGACGCCATCGTGGTGAGCGAAGCCTTCCTCAAGGAAGACAAGTTCACCAGTCTTCACATCGAAGAGTTTGAGTGCCAGGTCCGCGACACCAAGGCGGGCATGGAAGAAATCACGCGCGAAATTCCGAACGTCGGCGAGGAAGCCCTGAAGAATCTCGACGAAGAGGGTGTCGTGCGCATCGGTGCCCACGTGAAGGCGGGCGACATTCTGGTCGGCAAGGTGACACCCAAGGGTGAGACCGAGCTGTCACCGGAAGAGCGCCTCCTGCGCGCCATCTTCGGCGAAAAAGCCGGCGACGTGCGTGATGCGTCCCTCAAGGCGCCCCCGGGCATGGACGGCATCGTGGTTGGCATTGAGGTCTTCTCGCGCAAGGAGCGCGACGACAAGTCGCGCAACCAGGACAAGGTTCGCCTGGGCAAGCTCAAGAAGGGCCGCGACCAGGATGTCGAGCGTGTGAAGCACATGCGCCGCCAGAAGCTGGAGCGCCTCATGATTGGCGAGACCAGCGAGAAGCTGGTGCACGCCGAGACCGGTGAGGTCATCGCCAAGGCGGGACGCAAGATCACCGACAAGTTCTTCGAGGAACTGGATCTCGACAACCTGCAGTGGGGCCTTGCGATCGTCAAGGATCCCAAGGTTGACCGCCAGGTTCAGATCGTCCTCGACACCGCGGCCAAGGCCATCGAGCGCATCGACGTGCAGTACGAAAAGGAAGTCGAGCGCGTCACGCGCGGCGACGAACTGCCGCCCGGTGTGTCCAAGCTGGTCAAGGTCTACGTCTTCCGCAAGCGCAAGCTCGCGGTCGGCGACAAGATGGCGGGGCGCCACGGTAACAAGGGTGTCGTCGCGCGCATCGTGCCCGTCGAAGACATGCCGCACCTGCCGGACGGGCGTGCTGTGGAAGTGGTGCTCAACCCGCTCGGTGTACCGAGCCGTATGAACGTGGGTCAGATTCTGGAAACGCACCTGGGCTGGGCGGCTGCGGCCGGAGGCTACAAGGTGACGTGCCCGGTGTTTGACGGTGCATCGCTGGAAGAAATCAAGCGCGCGCTCGTGGAACAGAACCTGCCGGGAACCGGCAAGTCGGTTCTGCGCGACGGCCGCACCGGCGAGCAGTTCGAGCAGGAAGTGACGGTGGGCTACATCTACATCATGAAGCTCTCGCACCTGGTCGACGACAAGATCCACGCGCGTTCCATCGGACCCTACTCGCTCGTCTCGCAGCAGCCGCTCGGCGGCAAGGCGCAGTTCGGCGGCCAGCGCTTCGGTGAAATGGAAGTGTGGGCGCTGGAAGCGTACGGTGCGGCTTTCTGTCTGCAGGAACTGCTGACAGTGAAGTCCGACGACATTCAGGGTCGCGCCAAAATCTACGAGGCTATCGTGAAGGGCGAGAATCCGCCCGAGCCGGGCATTCCGGAGTCGTTCAACGTGCTCATCAAGGAATTGCAGAGTCTCGGTCTCGATATTGAGTTGGAGAGAAACTAGCCCGAATCCGGCGGCGCCATGAGGCGTCTCTGACCGGAGAAGGAGTTCTCAGGTGTTCATCAACCTGGAAAAAGATCGCAAGAAGCCCACGGACTTCAAGTCCATCCGCATCATGCTGGCATCCCCGGAGCGCATCCGGGAGTGGAGCTTCGGTGAGGTAACCAAGCCCGAGACCATCAACTACCGGTCGTTCAAACCGGAAAAGGACGGTCTCTTCTGTGAGCGCATTTTTGGTCCTGTGAAGGACTGGGAGTGCTCGTGCGGAAAGTACAAGCGCATCCGTTACCGCGGCGTCATCTGCGACCGCTGCGGTGTCGAGGTGACGCGCGCCAACGTGCGCCGCGAGCGGCTGGGTCACATCGAGCTGGCCGTACCGGTGTCGCACATCTGGTTCTTCAAGGGGCTGCCAAGCCGCATCGGGCACCTGCTCGACATGACGATCCGTGACCTGGAGCGCGTGCTCTATTACGAGTCGTTCATCATCATCGAGCCGGGTACGGCACCCGTGAAGGAAAAGCAGCTGGTCTCGGAAGACCGCTACCTGGAACTGCACGAGCAGGGCTTCGACTTCACCGCGCGCATGGGTGCCGAGGCCATCAAGGAACTCCTGAAGCGCATCGATCTCAACGAGCTGTCCAAGACGCTGCGCGTCAAGGTGGCCACGGAGACGTCGACGCAGCGCAAGAAGGACCAGCTCAAGCGCCTCAAGGTGGTTGAAGCCTTCCGCAATTCCCTGAATCGTCCCGAGTGGATGATCATGGATGTCATCCCGGTGCTCCCGCCCGAGCTGCGCCCGCTCGTACCTCTCGAAGGCGGCCGCTTCGCGACGTCGGACTTGAACGACCTGTACCGCCGCGTCATCAACCGCAACAACCGGTTGAAGAAGCTCATCGAGATCAAGGCGCCGGAAGTCATTCTGCGCAACGAAAAGCGCATGCTGCAGGAAGCCGTCGACGCCCTGTTCGACAACGGCCGCCGTTCGCGCGCCGTGCGCGGCCAGGGCAACCGCCCGCTCAAGAGCCTGTCCGACATGCTCAAGGGCAAGCAGGGCCGCTTCCGCCAGAACCTGCTCGGCAAGCGCGTCGATTACTCGGGCCGTTCCGTGATCGTGGTGGGACCCGAGCTCAAGATTTACGAGTGCGGGCTCCCCAAGAGCATGGCGCTCGAACTCTTCAAGCCCTTCATCATTCGCAAGCTTGAAGAGAAGAACTACGTGCAGACCGTCAAGAGTGCCAAGAAGCTCGTCGAACAGGAAAGCCCGGAAGTCTGGGACATCCTGGAAGAAATTATTCAGGAGCACCCGGTGCTCCTGAACCGCGCACCGACGCTGCACCGCCTCGGCATTCAGGCCTTCCAGCCCGTGCTGGTGGAGGGCAAGGCCATTCGTCTGCACCCGCTCGTCTGCGCCGCGTTCAACGCGGACTTCGACGGCGACCAGATGGCCGTGCACGTTCCGCTGTCGTACGAAGCCCAGCTGGAAGCGCGCACGCTGATGCTGTCGGCGCACAACATTCTCTCGCCCGCCAACGGCAAGCCGCTGGCGGTTGCGTCGCAGGACATGGTGATTGGAGCCTACTTCCTCACCATGGCCAAGAAGGGCGCACGCGGCGAGGGCAAGGCGTTCTACTCCATGGACGAAGTGGTGCTGGCTCTGCAGTCGGGCACCATCGACCTGCACGCGCGCATTCGTTTGCGCTGGCCGACCGGTCTCATCGAGACCACGGTGGGCCGCGTCATGTTCAACCGGATCATCCCGGAGGAACTGCGCTACAAGAATGACGTGATGGACAAGAAGGGTCTCGCGGCGCTGGTCGCGGAAGCCTTCGACAAGCTGGGTCTCGAGAAGACGATCCGCTTCCTGGACGACCTCAAGGAAGCCGGCTTCTCCTTCGCCACCAAGAGCGGACTCACCGTGGGCATGGACGACCTCGTGGTGCCGGGCGGCAAGCACGCCATCATCGCGAAGGCGGCCAAGGACGTCGGCAACATCGTGCAGCAGTACGAAGAAGGCGACATCACCGACGGCGAGCGCTACAACAAGGTGATCGACACCTGGACGCGCGCCACCAACGAAGTCGGCGAGCTCATGATGGAGTCGCTGCGCAAGGATCGCGACGGGTTCAACCCCATCTTCATGATGTCGGACTCCGGTTCGCGAGGCAGCAAGGACCAGGTTCGCCAGCTCGCGGGTATGCGCGGCCTCATGGCCAAGCCCCAGAAGAAGATCACGGGTCAGATCGGTGAAATCATCGAAATGCCCATCGTGGCCAACTTCCTGGAAGGCCTGTCGGTGCTGCAGTACTTCATTTCCACGCACGGCGCGCGCAAGGGTCTCGCCGACACCGCGCTCAAGACCGCGGATGCCGGTTACCTCACGCGTCGTCTGGTGGACGTGGCGCAGGACGTCATCGTCAACGAGCCCGACTGCGGCACCATCATGGGCATCGACATTTCGGCGCTCAAGGAAGGCGAAGAAGTCATCGAGTCGCTGTCCGACCGCATCCGCGGCCGCGTGACGGTGGACGAGGTTCTCGACCCCATCACGGGCGACTTGATTGTCGACTCCAACGAAATGCTGACGTGGGACTTCGCGGCTCTCATTGAGGACCGCGGCGTCGAACACGTGAAGATTCGCTCCGTGCTCACGTGCGAAGCCAAGCGCGGCGTGTGCGCCCTGTGCTACGGCACCAACCTCGCCACCGGCCGTCTGGTCGAAAAGGGCGAGGCGGTGGGTGTCATCGCGGCCCAGTCGATCGGTGAGCCGGGTACCCAGCTGACACTGCGTACCTTCCACATCGGCGGTATTGCAGGCCGTATCGCGGAACAGACGCAGAAGGTGGTCAAGTATCCGGGCAAGGCCACGTTCAAGGGACTGCGCTTCGTGCGCGGCCGCAGTGGCAAGGACATCGTGATCTCGCGCAAGAGCGAGTTCCTCCTCCTCGACGAAGGCGATCGCGTTCGTTCACGCTTCGGCGTGCCGTACGGCGCGGAGCTCAACGTCAAGGAAGGCGAGATGCTCGTGCCGGGTACGGTGGTTTACCGCTGGGATCCGTACTCCGACGTCATTTTGTCCGACAAGGCGGGAACGGTGCGCTTCGGCGACCTGACGCTCGACGTCACCATTCGCGAGAAGATCGACGAGAAGACGGGCAAGATGCAGATGGTCGTGATCGAGGATCGCGAGAAGAAGCAGCACCCTCACCTCCACGTCATTGATGCGAAGGGCGAGGTCGTCGGGCATTTCATCATCCCGACCGGCGCCCAGCTGCTCGTGAAGGACGGCCAGGAAATCATGGGCGGCGACACGCTGTGCAAGATCGCACGCGAGACCGCGAAGACCAGCGACATCACGGGCGGTCTGCCGCGCGTGGCCGAGCTGTTCGAAGTGCGCAAGCCCAAGGAGTCGTCGGTGGTTTCCGAAATCGACGGCACTGTTGAGTTCGGGCCCATCACGCGCGGCATGCGCAAGATCATCATCAAGAACGAGAACCTGGACGAGCGCACCTACATCATCCCGCAGGGCAAGCACCTGCGCGTGTACGAGGGCGACCGGGTCGAGGCGGGGGACAACCTCACCGAGGGACCGGTCAATCCGTTCGACATTCTCGCCATCAAGGGCGTGAATGCCGCACAGGAGTACCTCGTGAACGGGATTCAGGAGGTCTATCGTCTGCAGGGCGTGGGCATCAACGACAAGCACATCGAAGTGATCGTGCGTCAGATGCTCCAGAAGGTTCAGGTGGAGAACCCGGGCGACACCACGTTCCTGGAGGGAGACCTCCTCGACAAGACGGTGTTCCGCGAGGAAAACGAGCGGGTGCTCTCCTCGGGTGGTACCCCGGCAACCTTCAAGCCCATGCTGCTCGGCATCACCAAGGCGTCGCTCTCGACCGAGAGCTTCTTCTCGGCCGCGAGCTTCCAGGAGACCACCCGTGTCCTCACGGACGCGGCGGTCCGCGGCAAGCGCGACCGGCTCCTGGGCCTGAAGGAAAACGTCATCATCGGCCACCTGATCCCGGCGGGTACCGGTATCAAGGACTACGACCACATCGAGCTGGCTCCGGCGGACGACGACGACCAGTTCGTGGGTGTGGTTGAGGAGGCGGGCCTCGACGAAATCATCGACCTCGATGACGAGCCGATGTCGGCGGGGGCCAAGGAGAGCATGGAGAAGTAAGGTCTGGGCCAACAAGGGCCTTGACAGCTTTCGAGAAACCCGATAGAGTGCGGGCTTCACGGCTCCATTTCTTCCCGGATACCCGGAAGTTCTGGTAACCACAAATAATTACAGCTAGTTACGGCTCCAGGCACCCAGGTTGTGCGTGAAGTTATCCACAGCCACCAGGGATGTCTCGGGGCGTTTTGCGCCGATCACGGAGGGCGTGTGCCGACAATTAATCAGCTAATTCGCCGCGGGCGCGAACCCCAGCTCGACCGGTCCAAGACCCCGGCCATGGGGGCTTGTCCGCAGAAGCGCGGGGTGTGCACGCGTGTGTACACGCAGACCCCCAAGAAGCCCAATTCGGCGTTGCGTAAGGTGGCCCGCGTGCGGCTCACCAACGGTATCGAAGTCACGGCGTACATTCCGGGCGAAGGCCACAACCTGCAGGAGCACTCCATTGTGCTCATTCGCGGCGGCCGCGTTAAGGATCTCCCGGGTGTCCGTTACCACATCATCCGCGGCGTGCTGGATACGTCCGGCGTGGACGGCCGTCGCAAGAGCCGCTCCAAGTACGGCGCCAAGCGCCCGAAGTCGTAGGCGAGGATAAGAGATGTCGAGAAGGAAACGCTCCCGTAAGAAGGATTTCGACGGCGATCCGATGTACAACGACCAGACGGTCGCGCGCTTCATCAATTATGTGATGCGCGAGGGCAAGAAGTCGGTTGCGGAAGCCATCGTTTACGACGCCTTCGGGATGATTGAAGAAAAGACCGGCCAGCGCGGCATCGATGTGTTCAAGAAGGCGCTCGATAACGTGCGCCCCTCGCTGGAAGTCACCTCGCGCCGCGTCGGTGGCGCCAACTACCAGGTTCCCATCGAAGTCCGGTCCTCGCGGCGCATGGCGCTCGCAATGCGCTGGATCAGTGGTTACTCGCGTCTGCGTTCGGAGAAGACAATGGCCGAACGCGTTGCCAACGAATTGATGCAGGCCTCTCGTAACGAGGGCCCGTCCGTCAAGAAGAAGGAAGACACCCACAAGATGGCGGATGCCAACAAGGCGTTCGCTCACTTCCGCTGGTAATCCTCCTCGGACGGTTTGGAAGCGGCTTTTAAGCCGCGCGAACCTTCAACCCCGGCGATTCGGCAGTCCGCGAATTGACGGGTATCACATAGTCGATCTGCCCGAAGCCGTCAGGCCTTCGGGTTCAGCTTCTACGTCGGTTTTTTCACTGATGCCCCCGGTGTGTCCGGTACGGGTGTCGTGGGGCGCCGCGGTTCGGTGAAGGGTATATGGCCAGGAACATTCCGCTCGAACGAGTACGCAACATCGGCATCATGGCTCACATTGATGCCGGTAAGACCACGCTTACGGAGCGCATCCTCTTCTATACGGGGAAGACGCACCGTCTGGGCGAGGTTCATGACGGCACCACCATCATGGACTGGATGGTCCAGGAGCGCGAGCGCGGCATCACCATCACGTCCGCTGCCACGACGGCCGCCTGGAAGAACCGCCAGGGGCAGGAAGTTCGCATCAATATTATCGACACACCCGGCCACGTGGACTTCACGGCCGAGGTGGAGCGCAGCCTGCGCGTGCTGGACGGCGCCATCGGCGTGTTCTGTGCGGTGGGTGGCGTAGAGCCGCAGTCGGAAACGGTGTGGCGTCAGGCCGACAAGTACGGCGTCCCGCGTATCGGCTTCGTCAACAAGATGGACCGCATGGGCGCGGATTTCCTGAACGTCGTGCAGATGATGCGCGATCGTCTGGGAGCCAACGCAGTGCCCATCCAGCTCCCCATGGGTGCTGGCGACCTCTTTAACGGGATCATCGACCTCACGCGCATGAAGGCGTTCTTCTACCACGAAGACACCAAGGGCATGACGTACGACGAGCACGACATCCCGGCCGACATGCTGGCGCTGGCCAAGGAATACCGCGCCAAGCTGGTCGAGAACCTCTCCGACTTTGACGACGAAATGCTGTCGCAGTTCCTCGACACGGGCGAAGCCGCGCAGGAAACGCTGCTCCGCGTGATGAGAAGGGCCATGGTCGAGGGCAAGTTTGTGCCCGTCATGTGTGGCGCGGCATTCAAGAACAAGGGTGTTCAGCGCCTGCTCGACGCCGTCGTGCACCTGCTGCCGTCACCCGCCGACATCCCGCCGATCAGCGCGCACGACCTCTACAGCACCGATACCGTGGTGCGTAAGGCCGACGAGAACGAGCCGTTCTCGGCACTCGTGTTCAAGATCATGACCGACCCGCACGTCGGCAAGCTCACGTATATCCGCGTCTACAGCGGCAAGGTCTCTTCCGGCACCACGGTGCTGAACGCGACCTCGAGCAAGAAGGAGCGCATCGGCCGTCTCATGCAGATGCACGCCGACAAGCGCGAAGAAATTGAAACCGTGTACGCGGGCGACATCTGTGCCGTCATCGGCCTCAAGGATGCGCGCACCGGCGACACGCTGTGTGACATGAAGCAGCCGGTTGTGCTGGAGCGCATGCACTTCCCCGAGCCGGTTCTCTCGGTGGCCATCGAGCCCAAGACGGCCGGCGACCAGGAGAAGCTGGGCGAAGCGCTCATGAAGCTCTCCGACGAGGATCCGACGTTCCAGGTTCGCACCGACGAAGAGACGGGCCAGACCATCATCTCCGGCATGGGTGAGCTCCACCTTGAAATCCTGGTGGACCGCATGCTGCGCGAGTTCAAGGTCAGCGCCAATGTCGGCCGCCCGCAGGTGGCTTACAAGGAAGCGTTTGGACAGGCGACCGACGCGGAAGGCAAGTTCATCAAGCAGTCGGGCGGTCGCGGCCAGTACGGCCACGTCTGGCTCCACTGCGAGCCCATCACCGATGGCACCGAAGACTTCATCTTCGAGAACAAAGTCATCGGCGGAACGGTGCCGCGCGAGTACGTGCCGGCGGTCGAAAAGGGCGTCAAGGGTGCCCTCTCCACCGGTGTGCTGGCCGGTTATCCGGTTGTTGGCGTCAAGGTGCAGCTCACCGACGGTTCGTACCACGAGGTGGACTCCAGTGAAATCGCGTTCCACATGGCCGCCTCCATGGCGTTCAAGGAAGCGATGCGCCGGTCCAACCCCAAGCTCATCGAGCCGATCATGGACGTGGAAGTCGTGTGTCCCAAGGAATACATGGGCGACGCCATCGCGGACTTGAGCTCGCGCCGCGGCAAGATCGGCGGCATGACGCAGCGCGCCGACGCGCAGATCATCACCGCGCGTGTGCCGCTGGCCCAGATGTTTGGTTACGCAACCGCGCTGCGTTCTCTCACGCAGGGCCGCGCGGTGTACTCGATGCAGTTCGCGTGCTATGAGGCGGCGCCCAAGAGCGTCGCGGATGAAATCATCAGCAAGTTCCAGGGAAAGGTTGCCAGCTAGTCCGTTCAGGGACGGTTGGGCAAGGAGGACTGAATCATGGCCAGAGAGAAGTTCAACAGAACCAAGCCGCATGTGAACGTGGGGACGATCGGTCACGTGGATCACGGGAAGACGACCCTGACGGCGGCGATCACGAAGGTCCTCGCGAAGACGGGGAAGGCGAAGTTCGTGGCCTACGATCAGATCGACAAGGCACCGGAAGAGCGCGAGCGCGGGATCACGATCGCGACGGCTCACGTGGAGTACGAGACGGACGCGCGTCACTACGCGCACGTTGACTGCCCGGGACACGCGGACTACGTGAAGAACATGATCACGGGTGCGGCCCAGATGGACGGCGGCATTCTGGTGGTATCGGCGGCCGACGGCCCGATGCCGCAGACGCGCGAGCACGTGCTTCTGGCGCGCCAGGTGAACGTTCCGTACCTGGTCGTGTTCCTGAACAAGGTTGACATGGTTGACGACCCCGAACTTCTGGAGCTGGTGGAGCTCGAGGTTCGGGAGCTGCTTTCGAGCTACGACTTCCCGGGGGATGACACTCCGATCATCCGCGGAAGTGCCTTGAAGGCGATGGAGAACGACGACGACGCGAGTGCGCAGTGCATTCTCGACCTGATGAAGGCGGTGGACAGCTACATCCCGACGCCGAAGCGCGAGAAGGACAAGCCGTTCCTGATGCCGGTTGAAGACGTGTTCTCGATTACGGGACGCGGCACGGTGGCGACGGGTCGTATCGAGCGCGGTGTGGTGAAGGTGGGCGACAAGGTGGAGCGCGTCGGGATCAAGGACACGGCGGACACGGTAGTGACCGGCGTTGAGATGTTCAGGAAGCTGTTGGATGTGGCGGAGGCCGGCGACAACGTGGGTCTCTTGCTGCGCGGGCTTGAGAAGGAAGACATCGAGCGCGGGATGGTTCTGGCGGCACCCAAGAGCATCATGCCGCACACCAAGTTCAAGGGCAAGGTGTACATCCTGACCAAGGAAGAAGGCGGCCGTCACACGCCGTTCTTCAACGGGTACCGTCCCCAGTTCTACTTCCGTACGACGGACGTGACGGGGAACGCGCACCTTCCGGCGGGCACGGAGATGGTGATGCCGGGTGACAACGTGGAGCTGGAGATCGAGCTGATCATGCCGATCGCGATGGACCTGGAGCTGCGCTTCGCGATTCGCGAGGGCGGCCGTACGGTGGGCGCCGGCGTCGTCACCGAAATCATCAAGTAGTTCCCGAGAGGAGCCAGCGTTGGAAGGCCAGAGAATCAGAATCAAGTTGAAGGCGTACGAGCACGCCACCCTCGACCGCACCACGGACGACATCGTCCGGACCGCGCGTCGCACGGGTGCCCGTGTCATCGGACCGATCCCGCTTCCGACGCGGCGCTCGGTTTATACCGTGCTGCGTTCGCCGCACGTAAATAAGAAGTCGCGCGAGCAGTTCGAGATCCGTGTTCACAAGCGGATGATCGACCTGACGCATACTACACAGCAGACCATCGATGACCTCACCAAGCTGGTGTTGCCGGCCGGTGTGGACATCGAGATCAAGACCTGACGGATCGAGTTAAGGACTTGAGAGAAAAAACCATGATGCTGATCGGTAGAAAGATCGGAATGACCCAGTTGTTCGAGGAATCCGGCAAAGTTGTGCCGGTTTCCGTCATCGAAGCCGGCCCGTGCCCGATTGTCCAGGTCAAGACCATGGACAAGGAAGGCTACACGGCCATTCAGATTGGCTTCGTTGAGCAGAAGGAATCGCGCCAGAGCAAGGCGGAGGTTGGCCACACCAAGAAGGCCAATCTTTCGCCCAAGCGAATTCTGCGCGAAGTCCGTGTCGAAGACGCCACCGCGTTCAAGGTGGGTGACACCCTCGACGTCAAGCTGTTCGAGGGAGCCAAGATTGTGCACGTGACCGGGACCTCCAAGGGTCGCGGCTTTGCGGGCACGATTCGACGTCACCACTTCCAGCGCGGTCGCAAGACGCACGGCAACAAGAACTATCGCGAGCCCGGTTCGGTGGGAGCGTCGGCATATCCGTCGCGCATCTACCCCGGCAAGCGTTTGCCGGGACGCATGGGCGGCGTCCAGAGCACCACGCGCAATCTGACGCTGGTGCAGATCGACGCCGAGAACAATCTGCTCTTCATCAAGGGCAGCATCCCGGGCGCGAACAACGGCATCGTGTTCGTGCGTACCAAGTAAGAGGTAACGAGATGGCTACGGCGATTTGTTTCGACAAGGACGGCACCAAAGCGGGCACGGTGGATCTGCCGAAGAGCCTGTTTGAGGCCGAGGTCAACCAGTTTGCCGTGCACGAGTGCGTGGTCGCGTATCTCGCGAACCAGCGCCAGGGCACGGTAAACACCAAGGAGCGCTCCGATGTGCGCGGCGGCGGCAAAAAGCCGTGGCGCCAGAAGGGCACCGGTCGCGCGCGCGCCGGCACCATCCGTTCGCCGCTGTGGCGCGGCGGCGGTGTCGTGTTTGGTCCGCATCCTCGCGACCACCGGCTCAAGGTGAACAAGAAGGTCAAGAAGGTTGCGCTGCGTTCGTCGCTGACGGCACGCGCGCTGGACGGCGACATCCTGGTCGTCAAGTCGCTGGAATACGCGGCACCCAAGACCAAGACCTTCGTGACCCTGCTCAAGTCCATGGAGGCGGGCCCGCGCAAGACGCTGCTCGTCCTCGACAAGGCCGACGCCAACGCCGTCAAGTCGGCGCGCAACGTTGCCGGTGTGCGCATCACGCTGGCCGAGAACGTCACCACCTACGACGTGGTGTGGGCCGACAAGATCGTGTTCACCAATGCTTCTATCAAGCGCATGGAAGAGGTGCACGCGTCATGAGCCAGGATATTCGTTTTGTAATCGAGCGTCCGTTGCTCACCGAAAAGGGTGCGGTGCTCAAGGAAACCAAGAACCGCTACGTCTTCCGCGTCGATCGCAACGCCAACAAGCGCCAGATCAAGCTCGCGGTGGAGAAGCTGTTCAACGTCAAGGTCAAGGACGTGCGCACCGCCAATTATCACGGCAAGGTGTCGGTGGCGATGAATCGCGCCGGCCGGTTTGCCGGGCGCAAGACTTCGTGGAAGAAGGCGTACGTCACGCTGGCCGAAGGCCAGACCATCGAGGCGTTCGACATCGCCTAGGGAAGGTAAGCAACGATGGGCATCAAAAAGTTCAACCCGATCACACCGACGCTGCGCTATCGCACGGTTTCGGACTTCGCGGAGATCACCAAGGATTCTCCCGAGAAGTCGCTGACCACGACGCTGCACAAGTCGGGCGGACGCAACAACGTTGGGCGCATCACCACGCGCCATCGCGGCGGCGGTCACAAGCGCCTGTACCGTATCGTTGATTTCAAGCGCCAGAAGTTTGGCGTGCCGGGCCGGGTTGCGTCGATTGAGTACGATCCCAACCGCACCTCGCGCATCGCGTTGATCTTTTACGCGGACGGCGAGAAGGCCTACATCATCGCACCCAACGATCTCAAGGTTGACGATCGCGTGATCGCGGGTCCCGAGGCCGACATCAAGCCCGGCAACGCGCTCCCGCTGGAGAAGATTCCGGTCGGCACCATGGTGCACAACGTCGAGCTCAAGGCCGGCAAGGGCGGCCAGATGGCGCGCTCGGCCGGTTCCTTTGCGCAGCTCATGGCCAAGGAAGGCGACTACGCAACCCTGCGTCTCCCTTCGGGCGAGATGCGCATGGTGCGCAAGGAGTGCTACGCCAGTGTCGGCCAGGTTGGAAACCTCGACCACGAGAACGTGGTATCGGGCAAGGCCGGCCGCACGCGCTGGCTGGGTGTTCGTCCCAGCGTGCGTGGCGTTGCCATGAATCCGGTTGATCACCCGCTCGGCGGTGGCGAGGGCAAGTCCAGCGGTGGACGCTCCGGCTGCAGCCCGTGGGGTCTTGTCGACGGCAAGAAGACGCGCAAGCGCAAGAAGACGAGTTCGCGTCTCATCGTGCGCCGCCGCCAGAACAAGTTACAAAAGTAAGGGGTCATCATGCCGCGGAGTACTAAGAAGGGCCCGTTTATTGACGAGCGGTTGTTGAACCGCATCACGGGAATGAACCAGACGGGCGAGAAGCGCGTCGTCAAGACGTGGGCGCGTCGCTGCACCATCTCTCCGGAGATGGTTGGGCACACGCTGGCCGTTCACAACGGCAAGCAGTTCATTCCGGTGTACGTCACCGAGAACATGGTGGGGCACAAGATGGGCGAGTTTTCGCTCACGCGCACCTTCCGCGGTCACACGTTCAAGACCAAGGAAGAGAAGTCGCCCAAGAAGCCCGCTGGCGGCAAGTAATCCGCGACGGACATTTTTAAGGACGGAATCATGGACGCGTACGCAGTTTCTAAACATGTCGGCTACCCGCCGCGCAAGGTCCGCCAGCTGGCCGACCTGGTGCGGGGCCAGAAGGTGGACAGCGCGCTCACGACGCTGCGCTTCACCAACCGCATCGCTGCGGAAGCCGTCAGAAAGACCATCCAGTCGGCGATGAGCAACCTTGTGAACAAGCACGGCGGGCAGGTAGCAGCCGAGGACATGTTCGTCAAGGCGATCATCATCGACGAAGGCCGCACGCTTTATCGCATCCGCCCGCGCGCGCAGGGTCGCGCGTACCGGATTCGCAAGCGCAGCAGCCACATCAAGGTGACCGTGTCGCTGACCAAGGAGTCCAAGTAATGGGACAGAAGACCAATCCGGTCGGCTTCCGGCTCGGTATCAACCGAACCTGGGACTCGCGCTGGTTCGCCACCAAGGAGTACTCGCGCTGGCTCGACGAGGACATCAAGGTGCGCGACTACATCAAGCGCCGCCTGTTCAAGGCCGGCGTTGCGCGCGTCGAGATCGAGCGTTCGGGCGGCAAGGCCATGGTTAACATCTACACCGCGCGTCCGGGCATGGTGATCGGGCGCAAGGGTTCGGAAGTTGACCTGCTGCGCGACGAGCTGAAGCAGATGTGCGGGCGCGACGTTCAGATCAACATCAAGGACGTCAAGAAGCCGGAGCTCAACGCCCAGCTGGTGGCCGAGCACATTGCGATGCAGCTGCAGCAGCGCGTCGCCTTCCGCCGCGCCATGAAGAAGACGATTCAGTCCGCGATGCGCATGGGCGCACAAGGCATCAAGGTGCAGTGCTCCGGCCGCCTGGGTGGCGCCGAGATCGCGCGCCGCGAGGGTTATCACGAGGGTCGCGTGCCTCTCCACACGCTGCGCGCCGACATCGATTTTGCGCGCTCAACCGCGCACACCACCTACGGTACGGTGGGTGTGAAGGTGTGGATCTACAAGGGCGAGATCTTCCCGGACGAGTTCAAGAAGTCACTGGCCAAGTCCACCGAGGGGGTGCGCTAAGCCATGTTGATGCCGAAGCGGGTAAAACACCGCAAGCAGCAGCGCGGCCGCATGGGCGGACAGTCCACGCGCGGAGCCACCATCGCGTTCGGTGAGTACGGGCTCAAGGCCATGGAGCCGCAGTGGATCACGAACCGCCAGATCGAGGCGGCCCGTGTCGCGATCACGCGCCACATCAAGCGCCAGGGCAAACTGTGGATTCGAATTTTCCCGGACAAGCCGGTGACGGTGAAGCCCGCCGAAACCCGAATGGGCAAGGGCAAGGGCAACCCGGAGTACTGGGTCGCTGTCGTCAAGCCGGGCCGCGTGCTCTTCGAGCTGGAAGGTGTTCCGGCCGACGTGGCGCGCCGCGCCCTGGAACTGGCTTCGTCGAAGCTGCCGTGCAAGACCAAGTTCGTGCAGCGGCGTGAGGAGTAGGACATGCAGGCAACTGACATGAGAAACATGACGGCCGATGAGCTGAAGGCCCATCACGAGACGCTGCTCGATGAAATGGCAAACCTGCGCGTCAAACTGGTGCTGCGTCAGCTCGACAATCCGATGCGCGTTCGCGCGCTGCGCCGCGAGATCGCGCGCGCCAAGACGATCCTCCGCCAGAAACAGGCGGGCGCCCGCTAGTCCGGCGCAACCGAGGTGTAACGATGACTGAAGTCAAGAATACGGGCGGCCCGGCGCGTCGCAAGACGTTCGTGGGTGTCGTTCAGAGCAACAAAATGAACCAGACCATCGTGGTCGCGGTTGAGCGCCTGGTGAAGCACCGTGAGTACGGCAAGTACATCAAGCGCACCAGCAAGCTTTACGCGCACGACGCCGAGAACACCGCCAAGATTGGCGACAAGGTTCTCGTCATGTCGACGCGCCCCTTGAGCAAGCTCAAGCGCTGGCGTCTCATTGAAGTAATTGAGCGGGCCAAGTAGTCCCGCCTGGAAAGCAGCAGGTAACAATCATGATCAAGATGCGGACCATGCTCTCGGTTGCGGATAACTCCGGCGCCAAGAGCCTCCAGTGCATCCAGGTGGTCGGATCGACCCGAAAGAACAGCGCCCACATCGGCGACGTGATTTCGGTGTCGGTCAAGGTGGCCATCCCGGGCGGACTGGTGAAGAAGGGTCAGGTGGCCAAGGCGGTCGTCGTGCGCACGCGCAAGGAGACTCGCCGCGAGGATGGCACGTTCATTCGTTTCGACGAGAACGCGGCCGTCATCATCAACGACAACCGGGAGCCCATCGGGACGCGCATCTTCGGACCGGTGGCACGTGAGCTTCGCGACAAGAAGTTCATGAAGATCATCTCGCTCGCACCCGAAGTGCTGTGAGCGGAGGAATAGAGCAATGCGCAGCATCGTAAAAGACGACATGGTCAAGGTCATCTCCGGCAACCACAAGGGCAAGACCGGCAAGGTGATCAAGGTGATTCCGGACAAGGATCGCATCATTGTGGAGAAGATCCAGCTGGTGAAGCGCCACACCAAGGCGCGCTCGGCCCAACAGCCGGGTGGCATCATCGAGAAGGAAGCTTCCATCCACATCTCCAATGTGATCCTGGTCTGCCCCAAGTGTGGCAAGACCGCGCGTACGCGCACCGGCACGCTGCAATCCGGCAAGAAGGTCCGGGTCTGCACGGCGTGTGACGAAATGCTTTCGGGCGAGTAGCCGAGGAACGGTATGGCCAGACTCTTACAAATGTACGAGAAAGAAGTGGTGCCCGCGCTCAAGCAGGAGTTCGGTTTCAAGAACCCCATGCAGGTGCCGCGGCTGAAGAAGATCGTGGTCAACATGGGCATCGGGGAGGCGGTCACCAACGGCAAGCTGGTGGACGCCGCCATGAGCGACCTGGGTTTGATCACGGGGCAGAAGCCGCGCATGAACCGCGCGCGCATCTCGGTCGCGGCTTTCAAGCTGCGCGAAGGGATGCCGATCGGTTGCACGGTGACGCTGCGTGGCGAGCAGATGTTTGAGTTCTACGATCGCCTGGTGAACCTGTCGTTGCCGCGCATCCGCGATTTTCGCGGCGTGCCCACGCGCGGGTTTGACGGGCGCGGGAACTACACGCTCGGCGTCAAAGAACACATCATCTTTCCGGAGATCGACTACGACAAGATCGTGCAGACCTTCGGCATGGACATCACCATTGTGACGTCGGCGCGCACCGATGAGCAGGCGCTCGCGCTGCTGACGCACATGAAGATGCCGTTCCGCAAGAACTGAGAAACGGACGAGGAAGGAAACCGTGGCCAAGAAATCCTGGATTGCCAAGAGCCGGCGCGCGCCCAAGTTCAAGGTGCGTGCGTACCACCGCTGCAACAAGTGCGGCCGGTCGCGTGCGTATCTGCGCCGCTTCGGAATTTGCCGAATCTGCTTCCGTGACCTCGCCCTGTCGGGTGAAGTCCCGGGAGTGGTGAAAGCCAGCTGGTAGTTAGACATCGAACCGACGCGCGCCGCGACGGTTCGCAAGGTTGACGAGGAGAGACACGACAATGTCGATGACGGATCCGATTGCCGATTACCTGGCCCGCTTGCGCAACGCAACCGGCGCCCGGCACAAGTATGTTGATATCCCGGCTTCGCGCGTAAAGGCGCAGATGAGCAAGATCCTGCTCGATGCCGGGTACCTGAGTGGCGTCAAGTACATCGAAGACGACCGCCAGGGAGTGCTTCGCGTCTACCCGAAGTACACGCGCGAGAATACCGCCGTGATTTCGGGTGCACGTCGCATCAGCAAGGCCAGCCGCCGGGTGTACAGCCCGCGCAAGCGCCTGCCGCGCGTGCTGGGTGGTTTTGGTATCGCCATCGTGTCGACGTCACAGGGAATCATCACCGACGTCGAGTGCCGCAAGCGCGGCATCGGCGGCGAAGTCATGTGCGAGATCTGGTAGCCCCCGGGTTGCCAACAGGGACGGTTTGAATCATGTCGCGAATTGGAAGAAAACCCGTTGATATCCCGTCGGGCGTGTCCGTGAACATCACGGCCGGCAGCGTGACGGTCAAGGGACCCAAGGGCAGCCTGTCGCTGCCGGTCCCGACCTCGGTCAAGGTGGAGCAGGAAGGCAACGTGCTCAATGTGACGCGCGCCAACGACGAGAAACCGTCGCGCGCAGCACACGGCACCACGCGCGCCCACCTGAACAACATGGTGCAGGGTGTCACCAGCGGGTTCACCAAGGACCTTGAGATCGTAGGCGTCGGGTACAAGGCGGATGCCAAGGGCAAGACGCTGGTGCTCACGATTGGTTTTTCGCACCTCGTCAACATCGAGGCGCCGGAAGGTGTCACCATTGAGACGCCGGAACCCACCAAGATCCGCGTGTCCGGTATTGACCGGCAGCGCGTGGGCCAGGTGGCGGCGGAAATTCGTGGCGTGCGTCCGCCCGAGCCGTTCAAGGGCAAGGGCATCAAATACGCGGGCGAGTACATCGAGCGCAAGGCCGGCAAGTCCGCCGTGGGCTCCAGCTAGTCGCGCGGGCTTTTGAAAGGGTAACTGTCATCATGAAGAAGAAGTTCGCGAGTGAGAAAGAGTACAAGCGCTGGCGCCGTCACAAGCGCGTGCGCAACAGCGTGGTGGGTACACCGGAGCGTCCGCGCATCGCGGTGTTCCGTTCCAACGTGCACATCTACGCGCAGCTGATCGACGACACCGCCGGCACCACACTGGTGGCGGTGTCGAGCCTCAAGGTTGAAGCACCCGCGGGTGCCAAGCCGGCGGCAAAGGCGAAGGCAAAAGCCAAGCCGAAGAAGGCCGAGGCCGCGGAAGGCGCCGAAGGCGCCGAAGTGTCCGAGAAGAGCGTCGCGCAGGGCGGCAAGAAGACCGCGCTCGCGCGCGAGGTCGGCCGTCTCCTCGCCGAGGCCGCGAAGTCGAAGGGCTACAGCAAGGCCTGCTTCGATCGCGGCGGTTATCTCTATCACGGTCGTGTGGCCGCGCTGGCGGAGTCGGCGCGCGAACACGGCCTGGAATTCTAGCAACGCAGAACGACGGAGGACGTCGCACGTGGAAGCGGGAAGCACACAGAACAGAAATCGTCCCGGACGCGGTGGCCAGGGTGGCCCCGGTCGCGGCCGCGATGACCGCCGCCGCAATCCGCGCCAGGATCGCGAGCGCAGCGGACCGGAATACATCGAAAGCACGGTGTACGTGAACCGTGTGGCCAAGGTCGTAAAGGGCGGACGCCGCTTCAGCTTCAACGCACTGGTGTGCGTGGGCGATGGCATGGGCAAGGTCGGCATCGGCCTGGGCAAGTCCAACGAAATCAGCGACGCCATCCGCAAGGCGGGTGAGAACGCCAAGCGTTCCATGATCCGCGTGCCCATGATGGGCGGCACGATTCCGTTTCAGGTGTACGGCAAGTTTGGCGCCGGCAAGGTCATTCTGAAGCCGGCCACACCGGGTACCGGTGTTATCGCGGGTGGCGCAGTGCGCGCCATCATGGAGTCGGCGGGTGTCCGCGACATTCTCTGCAAGTCGCTGGGCTCCAACAACCCGCACAACCTGATCAAGGCCACCATGACCGCACTCGGCATGCTCGAGAGCGCGCGTGACGTGGCCAAGCGTCGCGGCATTTCGATCAACCAGTTGTTTGGAATCGAGGCCAAGAATGGCTAAGCAGATTCGCATTACCCAGTTCAAGAGCTCGATTGGTGCTGTGCCCAAGCACAAGCGCACCATCCAGGCTCTCGGTTTCCGGCGCTGCTATCAGACGCTGGTAAAGACAGACACGCCGCAGATTCGCGGCATGGTCCGCCAGGTTCAGCACCTGGTTCGGATCGAGGAAGGACGCTGACATGCGCCTCGGAGATCTCAAGCCCGCATCGGGTGCCAGAAAGAAGCGCAAGCGCGTGGGTTGCGGCCCGGGCTCCGGCCACGGCATGACGTCGTGTCGCGGTTCCAAGGGTTCGCAGTCGCGCACCGGCAACACCTCGCACCCCTGGTACGAGGGCGGTCAGATGCCGCTGCAGCGCCGCCTGCCCAAGCGCGGGTTCAACAACCTCTTCCGCAAGGAATTCCAGCCGGTGAATCTGGGCGACCTGGATCGCTTTGATGCCAATGCCGCGGTTGATATCGAGGCTCTCCTCGACAAGGGGCTCATCAAGAACCTCAACAACCCGGTGAAGCTCCTGGCGGACGGCGAAATCAAGAAGCCGCTCAAGATCACGGTGCATGCGTGCAGCCAGAAGGCCCGCGAAGCGGTCGAGAAGGCCGGCGGTCAGGTCAGTCTGGTCGGCTAACAAGCTTTATTATGTTTAAGAAGCTTCAAGAGATTTTCAGCATTCCCGAGCTCAAGCGGCGGGTTCTGTTCACACTGAGCCTGCTGATTGTCTATCGCATCGGGAGTCACATCACGACACCGGGCGTCAACGCCTCGGTGTTGTCGGATTTCTTTCAGCAGCAGCGCGGCACCATTCTCGGGCTGTACGACCTGTTTGCAGGCGGCAACCTGGAGAAGGCCACCATCTTTGCGCTCGGCATCATGCCGTACATCAGCGCGTCGATCATTCTGCAGCTCTTCCAGGCCGTCATTCCGTTCTTCGAGAAGCTGGCCAAGGAAGGCGAAGAGGGTCGCAAGAAGATTACGCAGTACACGCGCTACGGTACCGTGGTGCTCTCTATTGTTCAGGGCTTCGGTATCGCGATGTTCCTGGAAGGGATGCGCGGGCCCGGCGGCGAGCTGGCGGTTATGTTCCCCGGCTGGGGCTTCCGACTACTCACCATCATTACGCTGACCGCGGGCACCGTGTTCATCATGTGGCTGGGTGAGCAGATCACCGAGCGCGGCATCGGTAACGGCATGTCGCTCATTATTACCATCGGCATCGTGGCCCGTTACCCGATCGACCTGCTCAACACCATCCGCGCCCTCGAGATGGGCCAGATGACGGCGTTCAAGCTGGTCTTGATCCTGGTTCTGATGGTGCTCGTCATAGCGGGTGTCATCTTCGTGACACAGGGGCAACGACGGGTGCCGGTTCAGTACGCCAAGCGCGTGGTTGGTCGCAAGGTGTATGGCGGCCAGGCCAGCCATATCCCGCTCTCGGTCAACATCGCGGGCGTGATTCCGATCATCTTTGCGCAGTCGCTCATCATGTTCCCGGCCACCATCGCGGCCCTGTTTCCGAACGTGGCCTTCCTGACCGCGATCGCAAACGTGCTGTCGCCCGGGCACCTGCTGTACATCACGCTGTATTCGCTGATTATCATCTTCTTCACGTACTTCTATACGGCCATTGTCCTGAATCCGGTGGATCTGGCCGACAACATGAAGAAGTCCGGCGGCTTTATCCCGGGTATTCGCCCCGGAAAGCGCACCGCCGAGTTCATCGATCGTATTCTCACGCGTATCACGCTGCCCGGCGCATTCTTTCTCGCGTTCATCGCGGTGCTGCCGGACGTCCTGATCCGCTCGGCGGGCGTGCCCTTCTACTTTGGCGGCACGGGCCTGCTCATCGTTGTGGGCGTCATGCTGGATACGCTGCGCCAGATTGAGTCGCACCTGCTCATGCGGCATTACGAGGGCTTTGTAAAGCACGGGCGCCTGCGGGGACGCCGAGGCTAGATGAATCTGGTGATGTTCGGTCCCCCGGGGTCCGGCAAGGGCACGCAGGCCGAACGAATTCGGAACCGGTACCGGCTTCGCCATATTTCCACCGGTGATCTGCTGCGCGACGCCGTCGCGCGCAAGACCGAGCTGGGGCGGAAGGTCGAAAGTATCCTGGCGAGTGGCGCACTCGTCTCCGACGACCTGGTGCTGGCGCTGATGCGCGATGCAATCGCGCAGGTTGGGAACGACGCGCAGTACGCGGGCTGGCTCTTGGATGGCTTCCCGCGCACGATCGGGCAGGCAGAGGGGCTGGACGCAATCCTCGCCGACCTGAAGCAGGAGATTGGCGCGCTGGTGGTTCTCGACGTGAAGCGCGAGGCACTGGTTGATCGACTGTCGGGAAGACGGACCTGCACACAGTGCAAGACCGTGTTCCACGTGAAGGTAAACCCACCGCAGGTGGATGGAGTCTGCGACAAATGCGGCGGGGCACTGGTGCAGCGCGAGGACGACCGTCCCGAGACGATCGCAAAGCGGCTGGAAGTGTACGCAGCGCAGACGCAACCGGTGCTCGCACATTATCGCGGGCGCCTGCCGGTGCACGAAATCGACGGGGAACTGCCGGTCGACGAAGTGACGCGGCGCATCGAATGCGTGCTGGCATGATGGCGCTGAAATCGCCCGCGGAGATCGCGATCATGAAGGCCAACGGCCGGATTGTCGTCGAGTGCTTCGCCCTGGCGAGAGATTTTATCCGGCCCGGCCGTACGCGGCTCGAGCTGGATCTGGAGATTGAGAAGCTGATACGCACGCTGGGCGGAACGCCCGCGTTCAAGGGCTTCCACGGGTACCCGGCCTCGACCTGCATTTCGGTGAACGAAGAGGTTGTGCACGGGATCCCGGATGAACGGCCCTTCCGCGAGGGTGACATCGTGGGACTCGACATCGGCGTCCTCAAGGACGGCTTTCATGTCGACTCCGCACGCACCATTCCGGTGGGCAGCGTGAGTGCGGATGCGACCCGTCTTCTGGCGGTGACGCAGGACGCGCTCGAGCAGGGCATCGCGCAGGCGCGCGTTGGAAACCGGCTCACCGACATTTCGCACGCGGTGGAATCGCGGGCCAAACGCGACGGGTTCACGGTGGTGCGATCGCTGGTCGGGCACGGAATCGGGCGCCAGATGCACGAGGACCCGCAGGTCCCCAACTTCGGACCCAAGGGAATGGGACCGGTGCTGGAAGAGGGCCTGGTGATTGCCATCGAACCGATGGTGAACCTGGGCCGGGCGGATGTGTTCACGCTGGACGACGGCTGGACCATCGTGACCTCGGACCGGAGCCTGTCGGCTCACTTTGAAGACACGGTGGCCGTCACCAAAGACGGCCCGCAGATACTGACACGGTAAGCAAGACGACGAGAGAGGGCATGCCGAAAGAAGAAAGCATCACCGTAGAAGGAACCGTCGTCGAGGCATTGCCCAATACGATGTTTCGAGTCGAGCTGGCAAACAAGCACCTGGTGCTGGCGCATGTTTCGGGCAAGATGCGGATGCACTTTATCAAGATTCTGCCGGGAGACCGGGTAACCCTCGAGATCTCCGCGTACGATCCGACCAAGGGCCGGATTGTGTATCGGTACAAGTAAGCAGAGGAAAGCGACATGAAAGTCAGAACCTCAATCAGAAAAATTTGTCCGGAATGCAAACTCATCCGGCGCAAGGGTGTGCTTCGCGTCATCTGCAAGCACAAGCGGCACAAGCAGCGTCAGGGCTAGGCTGATTCCGGCGCGCGCCACAGTGCGCGTGCGCGGAGAGCCCCGGCGTCGAAAGGAGACCGGTCAGCGGTGCGAATTGCAGGCGTAGATATTCCAAAAGAGAAGCGTGTTGTGATTGCTCTCACTTACATCTTCGGCATTGGTCCGAAGTCGGCTGAGGCGATCTGCACGAAGGCAGGACTTGATCCCAGCACACGTGTGAAGAACATCGTGGAAGACCAGGGCATCAAGCTGCGCGGCATTATTGAGAACGAGTACAAGGTGGAGGGCGAACTCCGCACGGAGCTGTCCTTCAACATCAAGCGGTTGATCGACATCAACTGCTACCGCGGACGACGGCACCGCGTGAATCTGCCCGTACACGGACAGCGCACGCGCACCAATTCGCGCACGCGCAAGGGTCCCAAGGTTCGTCCGGGCGTGGGTCGTAAGAAGCCCGCCGGCAAGTAGGAGACAGAATAAATGACGACAACACCAAAACCTAAGCGTCCCGGCTCCAAGAAGAAGTCGCGGAAGATCGACGCTGCGGGCATTGCCCACATTCAGTCGACCTTCAACAACACCATCGTGACCATCACGGACATGAGTGGTGCCGTCGTGTCGTGGGCCAGCCCCGGCATGGTGGGCTTCAAGGGGTCGCGCAAGAGCACGCCGTTTGCCGCCCAGCTCGCGGCCGAACGCTGCGCGCGCGAGGCGTTGGAACTGGGAATGAAAAAAGTTGAAGCGTGGATCAAAGGCCCGGGTGCGGGTCGTGAAGCAGCGATTCGTTCGCTGCGCGCCGCGGGCATGGAAGTGACCGCGGTAAAGGATTGCACGCCGGTGCCACACAACGGATGCCGCCCGCGCAAGCGCCGCCGCGTGTAACGGAGGAATGAATGGCCAGGTATCGTGACGCAAAGTGCAAGCTGTGCCGCCGTGAGGGAGAGAAACTCTTTCTCAAGGGCGACCGCTGCTATTCAAACAAGTGCGCCATCGAAAAGCGCAATACGCCGCCGGGACAGCATGGAATGGCCCGTCAGCGCAAGTCGTCCAAGTACAACATCCAGCTGCGCGAGAAGCAGAAGCTCCGTAAGACCTATGGTCTGCTCGAGCGTCAGTTCCGCAACTACTTTGAGAAGGCGGCGCAGCAGAAGGGCATCACGGGTACGACGCTTCTCCAGCTTCTGGAGCGCCGTCTCGACAACGTGGTGTACCGGCTCGGATTCACGACCTCGCGTGCGCAGGCACGCCAGCTGATCCGTCACAGTCACTTTGAGGTGAACGGCAAGAAGGTCAACATTCCGAGTTACCTCGTGTCGCCGGGCGACCGTGTCGCACCGCGTGGCAAGAGTCGTGACCTGTTTATCATTCGCGAAGCGATCAAGAACGTGGACGCGCGGCAGGCGGTTCCCTACCTCGACCTCGATACCAACAAGCTCGAGGGTACGTTTGTAGAGATTCCGGGCCGCGACGTCATCCCGGTCCCGGTTAACGAGCAGCTCATCGTCGAGCTTTACTCGAAGTAACCACGGTCCGGAGACGGGAGGAGGAGCGAGACTATGAAATGGCGTAATCTGTTGATGCCGAAAGAGATTATCCGCGACGGAGCCACCGCGACGGATACCACGGCCCGCTTCATCATCGAACCGCTGGAACGCGGTTTTGGCCTGACGCTCGGCAACGCCCTGCGCCGCACGCTGCTGTCGTCCATCCAGGGCGCGGCGGTCACGGCGGTGCGCATTCGCGGCGTCGTGCACGAACTGTCCAACATTCCTGGCGTCATGGAAGACGTCACGGAGATCGTGCTCAACCTGAAGCAGCTCGTCGTCGTCATGCACAATGACGACCCGCGCTTCCTCAAGCTCAAGGCGATCCGCCAGGGTCCCATCACCGCGGCCGACATTGCGCCCGACGCCGACATCGAGATCGTCAATGGCGACCTCCTGATCTGCACGGCTTCGGATGCGACGGAAGTGGAAATGGACATCCTGGTTGGTCACGGCCGCGGCTACGTGCCGGCGGAAACGCACGAACTGGGCGACTACGACATCGGTCTGATCCCGGTGGACGCCAACTTTGCGCCGGTTCGCAAGGTTGCGTACACGGTGGAGAACACCCGCGTCGGACAGCGCACCGATTATGACCGCCTGATCCTGGAGATCACAACCGACGGCAGCATCACGCCGGAGGATGCGCTCGGGTACGCGGCCAAGATTCTGAAGGACCACATGGTCCTGTTCATTCAGTTCGACGAGACTCCCATGGAGGCCGCCGAGCCGATCGTGAACGAAGAGGGCGAGCGCCTGCGCGAGCTGCTCGGTCGCAGTGTCGAGGAGCTGGAGCTGTCGGTGCGTTCGGGCAACTGCCTGCGTCGCGCCAACATCAAGTCTCTGGGCGACCTCGTGCGCCGCACTGAGGGCGAGATGCTGAAGTATCGCAACTTCGGCAAGCAGAGCCTCAAGGAGATCACCGAGATCCTGCACGGCATGGGTCTCACGCTGGGCATGGACGTCGACGCCATTCTTGGCGGACGCACGCCGCGCCCGCCGATCGAAGAGTCGCATCTTTTGGACGACATGGACGACAGCGACGACAACGACAGCGACGACACGGACACCGATTCCGAGACGGAACTCCCGGTCGAGAACTCGTAAGTCGCGGACAACGTAAGGAAGCAAAATGAGACATCGTGTAGATCACCGCAAGCTGGGCAGGACCGCCGCGCACCGCAAGGCGCTCATGCGCAGCATGGTGACGTCTTTGTTCCAGGCCGAGCGTATCCAGACCACCGGGCCCAAGGCCAAGGAAGCCCGCCGGGTTGCGGAGCAGCTCATCACCCGCGCCAAGAAGGGCTATCGTGCCCATCAGGAGGGTGTGAGCCTCAAGGGCTCCGGCAAGGAGAACGAGGCCAAGCGCATGGAAGCGGTGGCGCTGGCGCACTGGCGTCAGGCCGGTCGTTTTGTGCGTCGCACCGACGTGCTGCGCAAGCTCTTTGACGAGCTGGCGCCGCTGTATCTGGAGCGCAACGGCGGTTACACGCGCATCATCCGCCTCGACGCGCACCGCGTTGGCGACAACGCCCGCATGGTGTTGCTCGAGTTGGTGGACTCGGAGATCTCGAAGAAGCCGATGATCAAGGGCGCTGCCAAGGCGGCTGCTCTCGAAGCAGCGGCGGCTGCGGCACCGGCCAAGCCGGCCAAGGGTCGCGGCAAGAAGAAGGAAGCCGCTTCCGACGACGCACCCGCGCCGAAGAAGGAAAAGAAGGCAAAGCCGGCGCGTCAGGCCCGCCCCGAGAAGTCGTCGGGGAAGAAGTCGGACGCCAAGAAGTCAACGCGTACGATGCCGAAGAAGTCGGGCGGGGCGTAACGCGCCATGGCGCGCGGACGTCGCGCGGTCCTCGCGGCCGCCGTCTCCATCGCATCGTTGTTTGCAATCTGGAAGCCCCTTCCATCGGGAGGGGCTTCCGGCGTTTCAGGCGGAGATTCGCTCTTCGTCGATCCCTACCTCACGCGCCTGCGCGCATCCACCGAAGTTCTCCCCGACGACGAAATACGCGCGCTGTGGGTGGTACGCGACGCGCTCTCAAGCCCGGAGTCGGTGTCACGGCTGGTTGATTTTGCAGTACAGACGCGTTTCCACCTGCTGTTTGTGCAGGTGCGCGGCCGCGGTGACGCGTGGTACCGCTCGCAGTTCGAACCCATCGCGCCGCAGGTGAGCCCCACCATCGACGACTTCGACCCCCTCGCCTATCTAACGGAACTGGCGCACCGCGAAGGCATCGCGGTGCACGCGTGGATCAACGTGTTCTACGTGTGGTCCAATCCCAAGGAATCGCCGCCGCCCGCGAGTGTTGCGTCGCGCAACCCGGAGTGGCTCCTCACCGACGCGCGCGGGACGCGCATGGACCGCGTGCCGGCGTCGCGCTGGAAGCAGGAGCGCATCGAGGGAATGTTCCTGGCACCGGGTGCCAGCGGTTTGCGCCCGCACATGCAGAAGGTGGTGCGCGAACTGGTTGCCAACTACCACCTCGATGGCATCCACCTGGACTACATCCGGTACCCCAACCGCACGTACAGTTTCGACCCCGAGAGCCGCTCGCGCTTTACGCTGCGTTACGGCGTGGACCCCGCGGAACTGGTGGCGGGAGACCGCGCCGCACTGCAGAAGCTGGTGGGGAAGGATGCGCTGGGTCTCCTCGACAGTCTCTACACCGAGTATCGAACCGCGCAGGTGGACAGCATGGTGGCTGCCATTCACGCGGTCGCCAACGGACTGCCGGTTTCCGCGGCCGTGATTGCCGACCCGCTGGTTGCGCGCAACGAGAAGGGCCAGGAGTGGGCGCGCTGGGTGCACAAACGCTGGGTGGACTTTGTGGTACCGATGACGTACGGAATGCCGCCGCTCGAGATCGAGCACCGGGCCGGCGTGTATCAGCGCACGGTGGGTGCCGATCGTGTCCTGATAGGCCTAGCGGCCTACGACGGCATGGAGGACGACCTCGCGGAGAGTGTCGCGCTCCTGCGCGAACTCGGCGTTGCCGGCTACGCGATCTTCTCCTACAACTCGCTTCTGGAGAGCGGATCGGGTGCAGAACTCATCGAGAGTTCCGTGCTGCCGCCCGACACCGTGGACACGGACGAAGAGGCGGACTCCACGGAATCAACCTGGGGTGAAGAAGAAGACGGGGAAGAGGAAGAGTAGCCGCTACACCGGCTACTTTGTACCGCGCCCGTTGGCGAGGAGCGTCTCTTCGATGTACTTGCGCGCCTCGCTGGGCAGGTCCATGCCGCGGCAGCTTTCAAACACATCCAGCCCTGCTTCCTTGTCTCCCAGCCGGATCAGGCTCTCGCCGTAGAAGAAGCGGTAAATGGGTTCGTCCGGGTTGTGTTCAACACCCCCGCGCGCAACATCCTTGAGCCGGGCCCAGTTGCCCTGCTTCTCCAGAAACAGGAGCACGCGAAAACGCGCTTTGGTGTATTCGGGGCGGCGCGTGAGCACGTCTTCCAGCACCTTCATGGCCTCGTCCACGCGCCCGGCTTCTTCCAGATAAACGGCGAGGCGCACGTACTGGCGCGGGTTGCGCGAGTGGTCGGTGGCGGTGCGCATGGTGGCAATGGCCGCCTCCAGGTCGCCGCGCTCGTGCTGCAGGAGCGCCAGGTTCTCCCACGCGTAGGAGGCGTGGGTGGCGTCGTAGGCCAGAATGTGTTCAAAGCGCGAGACGGTGCGGGGCTCGGAGTGGTTCACGGCCACCCACGCCACACCGGTCACCATCGTGACGGCCAATGCGGGAACGGCAAAGCAGGCCGCGCGCGCGCTGTCGATGCCGGTGGCGCGCAGGTAGCGCCCGAACAGGATCACCACCATGGGAACCAGCGCCAGGGTGGACATGGTGAAGAGATCCCAGTCGCGCGCCATTCCGATCTCGGGGTGGAAGAAGAGCACGTAGAGGGCGCACGGGATCAGGATGGTCACAGCCAACAGCCACTCCGCACGCAGCGTGAACCACGTTGGTTCCTTGGTGGGCCTGGGTTCGGGTGTGCCTCGCGTCACCCACGCCAGTGCCAGCACCACGGGGAGGATGGGGAGCAGCATCAGTATTTCGTTGGCGACGTCGGCCAGGTGGTGCGGTGCGAAGAGCCCGTAGGCCTCGTTGCTCGCGCCAAAGGGAACGTAGAAGCGCTTGAGCTGCGGGATCAATGAACCCGCCAGAACACCCACCACGGCCACGCACGCGTAGATGGGCGTCCACCGGCGCAGCAGGGTGTCGCGCTGGTGCGTCCCGAAGCGCCACATCAGCACAAAAAAGAAAGACGGCACGAAAAGCACCGACTGCACGTGGGCGTAGATTGCGGCTGCCAGCGGGAGCAGCGGCACCCACGCGGGCCCGCGCCCCAGGAGGGCGCGCCATGCGGTCACCACGTAAAGCGCCAGCAGAAGCCACGGCGTGGTGTAGTTTTCGATGTAACCAAAGAAGAGTTCGATGGAACACGTGAACAGGGCGAGCAGCACCAGCCACACACGCTGTTCGGGCGTCATGGTGCGTGCGGTCGCCACGCGCAACAGCAGAAACACAAACACGCCGCCCAGAATGCAATTGAGCGCGCGCATGCCGTCGAGCGGTGTGCGCTTGAAGCGGTCGGTGGCGGTATTGGCGGCCGCATAGTAGAGGAGCGTTGTGCCGGGTGCTATGAGCTCCTCGGTCACAATTGCACGCGGGCTGCGCATGACCACCTGGTCGTGGCCTTCTTCCGCGGCTTCAAAGCTGCGCACGATGAGTTGTCCGTCGCCAAGGAGCAGGGTGGAGGAACTGAAGGTGTGGAATACCACCACGCAGGCTGCGGCCACCAGTGCCGGTGTCAGCCAGGCGTTTCGCTCGGACCCGGCGCGCGCGCCGACGCGCAACAAGGAGAGCCAGGCCCAGCGCGCAAGCGGCGGGATAAATGCGAGGGCGAGAATTGCAACGGCACCCCAGCGCAATGCGGGGTGCACAAAGGCAAGGTGGTTGAAGCCCCACAACCGCGCACCGGGGAAAAACGACGCCGCCACCGGCAACGCGGCGGCCAGCGCGGCCATGGCCAGGAGGAGGCGCAGGCGCGGATCAACGGGTGCGAATACCGGCGCGGGGGCCGGTTCACGCGCGGGCGGCGCGGGTTTCTTGCGGGGGTTTCGGGACGTCATGGTTTTTCACGACGTGGGGACGGAGGGCGCGCCCGGGCCGCACGGGCCCGGGCGCTGCCGGTCTTTCATCGGTGCTCCGCGTACAAACGGAGCAGCACCGTTGTTACTTTGAGGCGGCCGCGAACTGGCCCGCGTCGTAGTTCGGTGCAACGTCGGAGGGAATGTTCGTCATCTTGCCGACGATACGCTCCACTTCCTCGGGTACCGTTCCCCACTTGTTGACGAAGGCTTCCGCCGCCGCGTAGTCACCCTTGGCCTGCAGCATGCAGAGCTCGCGGGTGAGTGAGCGCGACGCTTCGCCCATCTTTTCCAGTACCACCGTATAGCGATCGGTGGCGGGATCCAGCACGATGGCGCCCTGGTCCTTGAACCAGTTGTACTGGATCAGGTTTCCCTTGCCGTGCGCCTCGTGCAAACCAAAGCGCACGGAGCGGAACAGGCCGGGCAGAAACACCACGTACTGGCGTGTGAGCTGTTCCTGCGTCATGGCGCCGTTCTTCACCAGGTACTCGTTGTTGTAGAGGCCCATCACGTCGGCCTTGCACTCCTCGAGCGGCGAATACAGCGTCTTCAGGACCTGGTTCACCGTGGTCTTGGAGCCGTCGGGCAGGGTAATGGTGCCCGGTCCCAGGCCGTGCGCCAGCTCGTGCATCAGCGTGTGGTTGAAGAAGGCCTCGAAGTCGATGTGTGCCATCTGCTCCGGATTCAGTACCAACCCCGCGATGGGCACCAGGATCTTGTCGTACTTGGCGCGCGAGATGTTCTTGAGCATGACCTTCTTGCTGCCCTTGGCCTCGCGCACGCGCTCGTCGTTGGGCAGGTTGTACGCCACCGCGTGCACGCCCGCCTTGATGTCACCCGCCGCGTGCACCACTTCGATCACCGCGATGGGTGAGTCGGTGCCACGGTTGGGGTTCTTGTACTCGTTGGGAATGGGGAGGTTGCGCTCCATGGCCGGGAGGAAGCTCTTTAGCTCTTCCAGCTTGCGGCTGTCGGCGGGGTTGCGGATGCCGATGATGGCCTCGAACGATGCCTTGTAATTGAACATCCCGTCTTCGTAGACCTCGTACGGGCCGATGGTCACGTCGATCAGGTTGTCGCGCACGTCCATCCAGTCCATGTCGCTCTGGAAGTAATCGTTGGACTGGAACGCGGCGGCGCGGCTCTTCAGGAACGCGGCCAGTGTTGTGTAATCCACACCGTTTGCAATCGACGCTTTGGCGGTTTCCGAGGTCAGCAGGTCGGCGGCCTCATTGAGGTAGCGCGACGCCTGGGTCAGGAACGGGCCGTAGGCTTCGCTGTAGGGCACAGCGTGCAAGGCACCGTCGGGCGTGCGTTCGATGCGCGAGAAGTAGCCGGTGAGGAAGTCCTTCTTGTCGGCGTTGTCGGCCACGAACTTCTCAAACTCTTCCTTCGTCATGTCGAGCGGGTAGAACCCGGCGCCCTGCGGCTTGGCCAGCGTGCCAATGAAGGGGCGATTCTCCTCGAGACGAATCCACGGACCGGCGTTGATGGTGAAGAACGAATACAGGTCGCGTGCGAGCTGCTGGTTGGGTCCCTCCACGGAGGCGAGTCCGGCCAGTTCGTCGCGCAGCGACACGTTGCCTTCCCACACCTGCCGGATGAAGATCTCATCCATCTCGCGCGCCGCGGCCACAATCTTGGCCAGCGCCTGTTTCTCGGCGGCCGAGAGAATGGTGGCGTCGTAACTGATTTCCACCGGTGCAAAGCGTGCGATCTCGTCACGCAGGCTGTCCTGCGAGATGTGCGCGAAACCGAGTTCACTCACAGCGGCTTCCTTCTGTTGTGATTTCTTTCCGCAGGCTGAAAAGCCCAGGGCGAGTACCGCGATAGCGGCCGCCCCGATGGCGCGGGTTGCCAGGCGACGTGTCATGGTCGATTTCTCCTTACAGGGGTTGCATGCTCCATCGGCAAATACCGGCGAGCACGGGCACCGGCCGTGGGGGCCAGGGCCGGATTATGCCCCAAGGCGCAACCTGTGTAAAGGTGGCGGGTTATGTATTTGGACCCAACTTGCCGCGGGCTTGACCGAACGGCGGGTGCCCGTGTAATCTGGCGTCCTCATTCGGTCCCGTCGATTATCTAACCGTATCCCCAGGACGCACTCGGGAAACCCCGACCAGGAGCGAACCATGCTATCGCGGCTACTCCCCCGCCAGAGCAACTTCTTTGATTTCTTTGAGAAGATCGCCGCCATTACGGTGGCGAGCGCCCGCGAGCTGGGAAAACTTTCCAGCGACGGCGCCAACGTCGAAGAGATCGCACGCCGAATCAAGGATCTCGAGCACGAAGCGGACGAACTGACACACACGTGTATGGAAACGTTGCACAAGACGTTCATCACGCCCATCGACCGCAACGACATCCATCGCCTGGCCTCCAAGCTGGATGACATCGTGGACTTCATCGACGGCGCCGCGCGCCAGATACAGTTGTTCGAGGTGTCGGAGCTTCCGCAGAGTGCCCGCGAAGCCACGGTTGTCCTGGTGCAGGCAACGGAAGCGGTGGAGCGCGCGGTCATTGGGTTGCGCAACATGAAGAACGCCACCGCCATTCTGAGCGAGTGCGTGCGCATCAACGAGTTGGAGAACCAGGCCGATCGCATCAAGGCGGCCTCGGTGGCGCGCCTGTTCCGCGAGGAGAGCGACGCCATCAAGGTGCTCAAGTGGCACGAGATCTTTCAGCGGCTTGAGAACGTCACGGATGCGTGCGAGGACGTCGCCAACGTGATCGAGGGCATTGTGCTGGAGAACGCCTGACCCCATGGGCAGCGAACTCGTCCTCGTCATTATAGTCGTCGGCGTCGCTCTGGCGTTCGACGTCATCAACGGGTTCCACGATTCCGCGAACTCAATCGCCACCATTGTATCCACGCAGGTGCTGTCGCCGCGCGCCGCGGTGGCGTGGGCGGCCTTTTTCAATTTCATAGCGATGTTTGTGTTCGCGCCGGCGGTGGCGGACACGGTGGCCAAGATCGTCAAGATCACGCCCGGCGACCCTACTTACATCTGGGTCGTGCTGGCGGGGCTTCTGGGTGCGATCGTGTGGGACCTCATCACGTGGTGGTGGGGCCTGCCCACCAGTTCGTCGCATGCGCTGATCGGCGGGTTTGCCGGCGCGGGCGTGGCGTTTGCGGGTTGGGACATTCTGCGCTGGGACAAGATCATCAAGACGGTGCAGTTTATTCCGCTCGCACCGCTCATCGGGCTCGTGTTTGCGTTCTTCCTGATGGTCGCGGTGTACTGGATCTTCCGGAAGTGGCGCCCGCTTGCGGTGGACCGGTTGTTCCGGCGCGGCCAGTTGCTCTCGGCGGCCGCCTATTCGCTGGGACACGGCGGCAACGACGCGCAGAAGACGATGGGCATCATTGTGGCCCTGCTGGTCGCGTCGGGGCACTTGAGCCCTGACGTCGAACTGTCGCTGGTTGACCACGACACGCTCTGGATCATCCTGAGCTGTCACCTCGCGATGGGTGTGGGAACGGCACTGGGCGGGTGGCGCATCGTGCGCACGATGGGGATGAAGATCACCAAGCTCAAGCCGGTGGGCGGCTTCTGCGCGGAAACGGCGGGAGCCTTCACACTGTTCCTCGCCACGCACAGCGGCATTCCGGTCTCGACGACGCACACCATCACCGGCTCCATTATAGGCGTGGGTGCTACAACCAAGCTGTCGGGGATTCGGTGGGGAGTTGCGGGCCGTATTGTGTGGGCCTGGATTCTTACCATCCCGGCCGCGGCCATCGTATCGGCTTTGTTGTTTGTGCTGATCCGGGCGTTGCACCCGGGTCTCTAGCCTACGTCACGCGCCCGCCGCGCTTGCGCGGCAACGTCACGGTAAACTCCGTAAACTCTCCCTCGCGGCTGTCCACGGTGATGGTGCCGCCGTGTTCCTGCGTCACGATGTCGTAGCTGATCGAGAGGCCCAGCCCGGTGCCTTCGCCGGTGGGCTTGGTGGTGAAGAAGGGTGTGAAGATGCTCTCGCGCACCTTCTCCGGGATGCCGGGGCCGTTGTCGCGCACTCGAATTTCCACTTTGTCACCCAGGTTTTTGGTAATGAGTTTGATCGTGGGCGTGAACCCCGCGCCTTCCTTGCGCCCGCGCTCCATGACCGCGTAGCACGCATTGTTGACGAGGTTCACAATTACGCGGCTCAAGTCCTGCGGAACCAGTTCCACGTCCCCGGCGCTCTCGTCAAAGTCCTTCTCCAGCATGACGCTCACGGACGCGTCGCTGGCCTTCGTCCCCATGTAGGCGATCTGCGCAAACTCTTCCACGATACCGTTCAGGCGCGTGAGCTGGTGCTCGCCCTTCTGTCCGCGCGAGTGCAGCAGCATGCCGGACACGATGCCGTTGGCGCGCTTGCCGTGCTCGTTGATGCGTGACATGTTGGCCTCGAGGTCGCCCAGCAGGTCGTCGATGTCGCGCATGACATCCTCGCCCAGCTTGTCCTTGTGCTTGCTGATGTCGTCACGCAGGTCCTCCACCAGTTCGCCCGAGAGCTGTGCAAAGTTGTTCACGAAATTGAGCGGGTTTCGGATTTCGTGGGCGATGCCGGCGGTGAGTGCACCCAGCGACGCCAGTTTCTCCTGCACGATGAGCTGCTGCTGCGTGCGCAGGATCTCGGCGTTCTTGTCCTCGAGCACCACGTTCTGATCCGCCAGGGTTCGCGCCTGCATGCGCACTTCCGCGGTGCGCGTCTCCACCACGGCTTCCAGCAGTTCGGCGCGTTCCTTGAGCGCGCGCGTGCGCACCTTGTAGGTGGTGATGGCGGCCGCACCCAGAATCCCCGCTTGCGCCAGCATGGCCCACCAGCGGAACCACACGGGCGGGTTTACGCTGAACACGTGGCTCAGGGGCTGCTTGGTCCACACACCGTCGCCGCTGCAGGCCTGAATCTCAAACGTGTACTGACGCGGGACAAAGAACGCGGGCAGGTTGGTGTAGCGCGTCTTGTACTCGGCGGTTTCCGGTGACCAGTCGGGGTCGAAGCCGGCCAGACGCGTGCGATAGCGCACGCGGGTTTCCTTGGAGTAGGAGAGGGCCGCGTACTCCACCGAGAGTACGTTGTTGCCGCGACTGTCTTCCAGGAAGCGCAGGGCGCGAAAGCGAACGCGCGGCGGCGTGGGGTTGCGTTCGTCGAGGCGCGCGGAGTAGCGCGAGAGGCCTTGCGCGCTGCCAAAGTACACGGTTTCGTCTTCACCCACGGCGACCGAGCCGTAGTACCACACTTCGTTGCCAACCAGCCCGTCCTGCCGCTTGACATTGCGCAGCACGGTGCCCGCGGCGGGGTCGATCTCGGTAAGCCCGCCGTTGGTGCCCACCCACAGGTGGCCGGTGGGGGAGAACGCCATGGCGGTGACGTTGGAAGCACCCAGCCCGTCGTCGCGTGTGAGGGTGCGCACGATCTTCAGGGTTGCGGTGTCGAGGACGTAGAGGCCCACCGGTGTCCCCACCCAGAGCTGGCCGTCGCGCGCGAGCAGGTTCTCAATCTGATTGGTGGGTGCCCCCTGCGTGCGTGACCACACGCGCTCAAACAGCGGCGTCATGATCTCGGCGCCAAAGGTGCCCGTTCCTTCTTCGGCCTGGAACGGAACGGGCTCGCGGGCGGCCTGCTCAATGGCCGCGGCGGTGAGCGGAGTGATGCTTCGGTACAGGCCCTGGTCGCGCGTGCCGATCCAGATGTGGCCGTCTTCGCTCTGGGTGATGGATTGAAACGCGGTGATGGCGAGGCCGGCGTGATCGCGCAGCACGTACCAGCGTCCGTTCAGGACGCAAAAGAGGTTCTGGAATCCCGCGAACCACACGCTTTCAGCGGCGTCGGCCCCGGTTCCCAGCTGCAGCACGCGGCACACGTACGCCGACGTGGTTCGGTAGCTGGACAGCGTACCGCGCTTTCCAAACAGCGTGACACGCTGCGTGCGCGGCGAGCGCGGGGCGGCGGGTCCTCCGTCCAGGGCGAGACAGTTCATCCCGCTCGAGGTGCCAATCCACAGCCGGCCCGCGCTGTCGAAGGCCAGCGTGTTGACCCAGTTGTTGCGGAGTCCGTCGTCCGCGTTGAGTGTCGCGCGCGTTCCGTCGTCGCGCAAACAAACAATCCCACCCTCGGCCGTACCGAGCCACAGCGCCCCTGGGTTCGACGTGCGCGAGGGTGGGATTACAATGTTGACCGCCTGCGACGGCAGGAGCGGGGCTTCGCCCGCGTGCGAGGTGGCGGAATAGGTGACAAACGCGCGGTAGTTTGACCGCAGTTTGGAGACGCCGCCGGATTGCGCAAGCCACAAGGTGCCTTCGCTATCGAGCAGCACGTGATGCGCGTTGTCGCTCAAGAGCCCGTTCTGGCGCGTCAGCACGCTGGCGGCGTCCGGAGCGCGCGGGTCCATGCGCATGATACCGGAGCCTTCGCTCGCGATCCAGAGTGTCGAGTCCTCCGCGGCCAGAATTCCGGCGATGTTGGACGTGAGCCGGTCGCTCACCATGATGGCGCGCGTGCTGTCGGCATACTCGGCGACGCGCAGGATCACACCGTTGCGACACCCGCCCCACAGCATGCCGTCGGGCGCCTCGTACAGAACGTTTACGTTCTGGGCGGGGAAGCCGTCCGCCGGTCCCAGCACACGCGGTGTCGCGCCGTTCTCGAACACCATGAGTCCGCCGCCGCCGACTCCGGCCCACACCGAGCCGTCGCGTCGCGCCACGAGTGCGCGCACGGTGGCGTTCTTGCCGTCGCCGCGCGCATCGGTGGCCAGCGTGTCGCAGGTGACGGCGGCGTCGGTGTCCCTGCCCTCCACATGGTAACGAATGATTCCGTTGGCTGACGTTCCCGCCCACACCCGCCCGTCGCGATCCACGGCCAGGCGGTTGCGATTGATCACGGTTTCCGCGAGCGGCACCGAGTCAAGGGTGGCGACAAACTGAATGCGCTCGCCGGGCCGGTACGCGCCGAGCGGCTTGTTGGACACCACGAGTCCCGCGTTGGATCCCACCCACAGGCGGCCGTCGCGATCCTCGATCATCTCCCACACGGCCAGGTCGCGCAGACCGTCGGCCACGGTGTAGCTCTCCAGCGCGTGGCCGTCGTAGCGCACGATGCCGGAGGAAAAAATGACAAACCACAGGTAGCCAAGGCGGTCCTGGTAGACCTTGTTGACCTCGGCGGAGGGAAGCGGGTTGTAGTCGCTGGCTGGGGTGTAGTGAAAAAAAGGAAGCTCCTGCCCGGCCACCCGGCCGGGCAGGAGTATCCAGAGGGCGATCGCTAGACCGCTTAGTATCCGCGACCGTAAGCCGCGGATGTGGCTGCTACTCGTCGCCGCCACCACCGCCCGTGCTACCGTTTGTAAGACCGAGCAACGTGGTCCCCGTGGTAAGCGGGGTCGCCTTGGTGCCGCCGCCCGCGAGTGCCGTGGGTGCCACGCCGCCCGTCGGAGTCAGGTACTGCACCAGGATTTCCTCCGACCACAGGAGGATCACGAGGTGAAGATCGGCCTCGTTGACCAGCGTGTTACCGGAGACGTAGTTGATCTCCGACGCGAGCAACTGCTTCTTCATCTTGATGACGGGGTCGTTGGTACCCGCACCGAGAATCGCAGCCGCTTCCTTGAACTCGCTGCCCGCCGTGAAGGCGAAGGGCAACGTGCGACCAATCGCGGAGACGTTGGTCAGGAACGACATGAGCTGGGCCGACGAGTACGTGGTGGCGCGGCCGGCCGCGGCATTCTTGTACTCGGCCTGCCAGAACTTGGCCGGCTTGCCATTCGTCGTGAGAACGCCGGTAGAAAAGTCATTGATGAGCTTGGTGTCCTGCGGCGAGAACGCAAAGTTCACCGTGGCGTTCGGTCCCACCGTCTTGCTGACGGCCGTGGCCGAGTGCGACGTGAAGGACGCGTACAGGTCTTCGTTGAAGTCCGACGCAGCCGTGCTGGCGTCCACGCTTACCGTGTACGAGCCCGAGGCCACGAGGAAGTCATACGAACCCGTGGCATCCGTGAGGGCCGAGGTCGACGCCGTGCCGTTGGAAATCGACACCGTGACACCCGCGATGCCGTTTTCTTCCGGCGTCTGTCCACCGTTCTTGTCGGCATCCACGAAGACGTTGCCCGAGATGTGATAGCCCGCGCACGGTCCGTAGACAGCACCCACGCCACTCGTGCCGTTCTCGGTCTTCACTTCCGCGCGCACGAGGCCAAGGGCCACGTCGCCCGGGAACGTGATCGAGAACGAGCCAGGCGTCGTGCCTTCGCTGTGCCACTCGAGGCCGTAGATGCCGGACGACTGGTTGGTGTTGATGTTGGCACCACCGGTCGGGCTGTACGACGAAGGCGCGCCTGCGCACGCCGGCAGCTCGATTGTGAAGTGGCTCATCGACGATGAACCGGTCTGCGTCACCGTGTACGAGAACGTCGTCTGATTGTTGGCATAGACGCGCCCGTCAAAGTGAACGTTGTGGTTGTTGATAGCGGCGTTGTCAGAGACAAAGCCAACGGACGACACCGCGGGGGCAAATCCCACGTCGGTGATGCCCTGTGAATCCGATGTGCGGTCGGTGCTGCAACCGGCCATAACGAGGCCGGCTACCAACACCGCGCTCACCAGGCGCGTGATGCGGTACAAAGTTGCGGTCATACTTGCTGCCCTCCTGGAATGCGACCGATTTGGGGCGGTCGCGACAAAGCTCGCTTCCGAGCGCTAGGTGACAGGGCGCCGCAGGGCCAGGCACGTGATGTCGTCGGCCTGCGGAACTCCCGTCGAAAACTGCTGAACTGCGTCGACGACCTGACGAACCAGGTCGCTCACCGGGGACGTACAAGAAGCGCCCAACAGAAGTTGGAGACGCTCCTCCCCGTACTCCTCGCCTGTGACGTTCGGGGCTTCCGTGACCCCGTCCGTGTATAGAAAGACCGTATCCCCGACCGAGAGCGTAAGTTCGCTCATTTCATAGGGAAAGCCGGTCATCATGCCAATCGGCAGGCCCCCGGGGCCCGCCAGCGGAGTAACCTGGCCCGTTGCCGTCACGTGGTAGGGCGGGTTGTGACCCCCGCTGCAGTACTCCAGGCGACCGGTCCGGGTGTCCAGGATTCCATAGAACATCGTGACGAACATGTGGGGGAGGGTTTCCTCCGCCAGAACCGCGTTGATGCCGGTCAGGCACTCCGTAACCGGGAGCTTCTCCCGGCCCGCGCTGCGCATCAGTGTCCGGCTGATCGCCATCAGGAGGGCCGCCGGAACCCCTTTGCCTGATACGTCGCCAATCACAATTCCGATCCGATCTTCGTCGATCGGAAAATAGTCGTAGAGGTCGCCGCCCACTTCGCGCGCGGGGATCATCGTGGCCGCGATCTCAAACCCGCTGCGGTCGCTCAGGCCATTCAGGCCCGTGGGCAGCATCGACATCTGGATCTCGCTCGCTATGTTCAGGTCGCGCTGGATCGCGATCAACGTGTCCCGCGTGCGGAGCGCGTCCTTGATCATCGACGTCTCGCGCAGTGCCTTGGCGATCGTCTTTTCCAGGTCCTCCAGGTCGATGGGCTTGGTGACGAAGTCAAACGCACCCCGGTTCATCGCCACCCGGATGTTGTCCATGTCGCCATAGGCCGACACCACAACCGATTTCATCGCCTGGGCATTGAGCTCGTCAATTTTGCCCAGGAGCGTCAGGCCGTCCATTTCCGGCATATTGATGTCAGTGAGAACCAGGTCCACATCGCCATCAGCCGTGAGCTGTGCGATGGCATCAACGCCGCTACGGGCGAAGAGGAACTCAAACTGCGCGTCGCGGATGGCCCGGCGGAATTTCTGCCGGATCAGCTGTTCGAGGTCCGGTTCGTCATCGACGACCAGAATCTTTACGGGCATGCCCTTATTCTCCTCCGGGGCACACCCATACCCAGGAGGGGGGGCGGCCACGGGACATCAGTGACACATTTGGACACACAAGGATAGCATGAGGCCGGGCCGGAACGCCAATGAAGACTACGCGGAAGTGGTTGGGGCACGGGGGTTTGGGGAGGTAGGGGGCTTTGGAGGGCACGCAATCCATGCGTCGGATGCCAGGCGACCTTCAGAAACCCGGGCTCGGGCCTTCGGTCAACTGCCAACAATGCCCCTCCTGAGGCCCCCGACACTCGTAATTTGTCTAATCACCAGCGCTTGGGGCACCGCTAAGTGGCGTCCCCGGTTGACATTTGGCCGTCGAGCGGCTAATCTGCCCGGCAAGGTTCCTCGGTAGCTCAATGGTAGAGCATGCGGCTGTGATCAAACGCAGCTCCGGCGGGAGACCGCCGGTGAAAAATCGGGTGAATTCAGGGAAGCCCACAGTGGACCCGCTCCACCGGGTAATCCTGAGCGAAGCTCGCCGAATGAGAGAAGTACCTAGGCGAGAACGTGCAGAGACTAGGGGATGAGGATCTCAACCGATACGCCCCGACAGCGCCCGACACCCACAACTACCAAGTACGGGTGATGAGATAGTCCGAGCCCTTTGGAAACAAAGGGAGCCCTCGTAACCGCAGGGTTGTAGGTTCGAGTCCTACCCGGGGAGCCAATTTTTTTGTCGCCTCATTGAGGCGACACCCGCGTCCATTTTCGCTTCTTCGCGACACCATCCGCAAGCGTAGCAAACACCTCTCTTGGATCTGACGCAGCTACTGACTCCTACCACTGCCTTGTTGATGTGAGAAAAAAACGGCTCCTGATCCCCGAGGACCAGGAGCCGTTACAGTGACGTGTCCGATTACCTCACTACACGTCGATAACCGCTCACCGGGGAGGCGGCAGGCACAGGAAGCAGCCGCCATAGGTAACGAATTTTGTTTTCGTGCCCCACGCGACTGTGTTGTTGCAGCAGTCTTTCCCGAACTGCCCAACGACAATGCTGTGAGCTGCATTGTTATAATAGGTGGCGTTGGATGAAGGTGCCGCATCGGTTGGAGAGTGAACAGAAACACCGAACAACAATCCAACCAGGAACAACGTGGTCATTAGAAGGATACGGGTACGGCTAGACTTGATCATCGCTTCCTCCCTCAGTCAAATTGCGGTACGACCACCGTGCCGCTCTTGATTCACGGTAACACGAGTGCCGCGTGCCTTGACCAAGAAAAGTGCCGCTGTTCTCCAAGCTCCTATTTGGGCCTGCGATACCAAGGAGCTATGTGATCGAGCGTGACGGCCCACTCGGGGTGAGATCCGCGACATGCGGTCCCGCCTTGAGGTTCATTCGTCCGTTGTAACGTCCCTTTGCTCGATTGTAGTCTCAGGGACGCTCTTAGGAACGAACTTCGGTTCACCCGCTGGCGCGATCACGATTACTTCCCAAGCTCCAAGCTCTGTTCCGTCTCTGCTAATCTTGAACTTCAAGCGCCCCGGCTTAGGAACAACCAACCCCTGAATTTCCATAGCGATTCGAGTACGAACTCCATTCCCGAACTCAACTGGTCCTCCGCCTTGCCCAATACGGGTGCCGTCGACTGTAATCTCAAACTCTATCGGGATTGTGTCCGGATCGTCCTTATCTCGCTCAAGAATGAAAAATGCAGCGCACTTCACAACAACCGTTGGGAACTCCCGAACAGTCCATGCCTCTGCGATATTGATAATCGAACTATTCTGAGTATCTGCGTCGCGAATAAGTGATTCTGATACGATGGCTAATATGCACCTAATCATCGCCGTCGCCCCTAAACGTAAATGTCGTCATCTTCGACTCTCTAATGTTCTGCTTAACACCGATCTTTGGTTCCGATCTATAGACGAACTTGGACGTAATTGTGAACGTGCTTCGCCATGTCTCAACAATTCGCTTGACCCATGCCAAGCGCTCCACTCTCAATCCCTCAACGACCGCAACTGCACTACTGTTGTCTCCAAGAGTAAGTGCAACCGTCGCCGCGTAAGCTTTAACAACATCTTCTAAGGAAGCCTCCGGCGACGTATCCACTTCTTCCACGAAAGTGGCCAGCTCCTCAGGGCTGTACCTTTTTCTAAGCTCTTGTAACGCTTCCATGCGACGGTAGTGTTTGTACAAGTAGCCTGGAGTGTTTGCCACCATGTACGTCTGCACAAGGTTCTCGGTGGTCGTGGAGCTCAGTTCGATTGTCATAGCGCCAGCCTGAAATAACGAACGCGGGACGGGTCGTATGGGCAGTGAGGCATCAGGTGGACTGGTCCTCTAGCGATTTCGTAGACACGAAGTTAACACTCTGCTCCACCAATCGACTCTCGAACTCCACCGGACTTAGCCCACCCAGGCTCGTGTGCCGACGCTTCCGATTGTAGAACACTTCAATGTACTCAAACAGGTCTCTTTCCAGTTCCTCGCGTGT
>Ga0315910_10000346_pt1 | contig 47867 bp, 40 predicted proteins | sample EdamamesoilMG_FD_204470 | JGI IMG/M metagenome (GOLD analysis project Ga0315910, IMG submission 204470) | Garden soil microbial communities collected in Santa Monica, California, United States - Edamame soil | ecosystem: Environmental > Terrestrial > Soil > Garden | place: USA: California... | reverse complement strand
GCCAGTAAGTCGAAATTGATTTCATTTCCATCCAATTTCTGATAAGACGGCTGATAATATAGACCGTAGTTAAGGTAGGCGACTGTTAAAAGAATCAGGAAGTACAGAACAACAACAGGTCGAAGAAATTTTCTCATTTTGGTTGAAGGTAAACAACTTTTCCTTCTTTAGCCGATTTCTTAGCAGCCTCCAGGATTTCCATAACAACCATATTGTTTTCGAGTGCGGACAAGTCAGTTGGTTTCATTTTTATTTCTCCGCGTACAATACTTGCTAAGTAAGCAAATGGGTCACTTTGATTTTTTTCAAGGGAAGGAGCAGCGATTGTTTCCTCGGGTTTGTTATGAGCTGATTTTACTTTTGACCCTTGCCGGTCGGCCAGCACATATCCTTTTTCCCCGTAGACTTCAATATCCTTTCTCCCAAACGGCCAGTTCCACGAAGCCTGAATAATTCCTTGAGATTGCGGATAGGTTACTACAATGATAGCCTCATCATCAACAAGTGGATAAATATGTGGTTTAAATTGCTGAGTCACAGCAAAAACTGAAACGGGCCGTTCACCGTTCATCAACCACGTTATTAAGTTGGCACCATAGCAACCAAAATCCATCAGCGCACCACCTCCATTTTTAACCGGGTCGATAAGCCAGGAAAGAAATTCGGGGCCAACACCAATTTCTTTTGGTCCTTCATGGCCATCGTGTACTACTACCTTTCTGATTTTTCCAAAGGATTGATTTTCCAGGAAGAGTTCATTCAGCTTACGATTGCTTCCATACCAGGTTGTTTCATAATTGGTCAGTACAAAGATGGCATGCTTCGTGGCCAGCGATTGAATTTGGTTGGCATGATCAAGGCTTACGGCCAAAGGTTTTTCAACCATAACATGAATTTTTCTTGGCGCACAAGCTTTTACTACTGCAAGGTGGTCGAACGTATTGCCAAAGCCCGTTACCGCTTCGGGTTTAGTTTTGTCGAGCATTTCATCAAGCGATGTAAACAGCAATGTTGAAGGAAGCTTATACTGGCTCATCAATTGTTCGGCCAGTGCGCGATTGTTTTCTGCGATTCCTACAATTTCAATATCGCCATCGTGTGCGCGGTTTAAAATCCAGTGAACATGTCCATGCGTTAATCCGGCTACGGCAAGTCGAAATGGCTTAGGGCTTTGGGCCTGGCATACTGAAAGTACTGTAAGGAAAGCGGTTATAAGGATGAAGTATTTCATGACGCATAGATTGGGTACCCAAGGTAAAGTAATCAGACTGAAAGTGAAATGGGTTAAAACAAAACAGGTTTGATCGTTTTCGTATCAAACCTGTTTTGTTTTAATCTGTAGTATGATTAAAAGAACGTGCGATCTTCTACTACGCCTGCTGTTGTTACGGTGTAATCTTTATCGCAGGTGCCATCACCGTAGTCGATGGTGGAGGCTACGCCCAGTGTGGTTACTTCAACGGTTCCGCTCACCGGAACAAAACGCCATCCAATACAACCCCGCTTGTAAATAATTTCTTTTGTAATGGTGGCGGTGAAGTCAGCACCCTGTGGTGTGGTACCCGTTACGGAACCTTCAATGATCTTCATAATTTTTCCCCTGCAATAACGACTGCCCCGTTTTTCATAAACATAAGCGAACGAACTATTCCAAGTAAGGAATGTTCCATCGGCATTCGTAATCATGGCATTGTGAGCTTCTACTACTGTAGGATTTCCACTTGATGATTGGATAACAAACTTTCCATCTACCTGAATGGAGTCTTTCCAAAAACCTTCGAAGGTTATGATTTCTTTTGAGCTGAATACCAGACTATCGTGATAGGCAATAATCACCGTAATGCTATCGATAACTTTACCTTTTCGAACATTGGCAGAGTCGCAGCTTGAGCCATCGCCAAAGTCAATAATAAAGACACCAGAGTATATCAGGCTGTCGGTGTGGCTACGATCTAAGCTGAATGATCCGCTGATGGAGGGCCTGCATTTTTTTGATTGATGATCGCCATTGTTATCATCATCGTCATCATGGTGATCGCCTCCGGATGTTCGTCCACCTGAAAAATCGTTTGTGATAGCGATGCCTTCTGTGGCGTTCATAATGGCTTCTGTAACGGCAAGAATCTGCGTATTGTCGCTAGCCGCTTTAGCAGCTTGCTCTTTAGACTTTACTGAATCAACACCTTCCTGCTGGCAGGCTCCACCAATCAGCAAAAGCAAACTGATCAACAGAGATGGTATCAGTCTCGAAATCTGTAAGGTTTTCATGGGTGAAAGGTTTTGTTAATTTAAAATACGGGCGAGTGTGAGCATACTAAAGATATGAATAAGATCCGTGCGTAAGTATGCCTCTGGTTTGAAAAGCATATAAACCGGACAGGTGCTCAAAATCAGCAGATAACAGGGCAAAGGACGAGTTACGGAGTCTTTCTGCAAATGAAGAAGAGCTTTAAATATTTCGTACCTTAGTCATCCTGCCTTGCTAAAAAAATGGCTTTATGAAGCAAACTCCAAGCTTTTCGATTTTGTCGGTGGTGGTAGCGATGTTTTTTGCGGGCTTATCGGGTTGTGAAAAACCCAAAACGTACCGACTTAAAACACGATTGGTTCGGGTCGATTCGTTGAAACAAATTCAGCTCGTTAGTGATAGCCTGGTGGAGCCCGTATTGTACACAAATGTTTCGGGACTTGAAGTGCTGCCGGTGCCACAGGCAAAAGCAAAATTTATTTCAGCTGTACTTCCTTCGGTTTTAGTGGCGCGTTACCAGGTGGAAGAGCGAAGACAAAAACTAATGTTGCTGAAGGAGAAGAAGAAATGGAAAAAAACTGACAGTACATTTTATCTTGATTTGAAGGATCGTTATAAAGCCACCGGTATTGATGACCTGGCCCATCGCATGGGCACCCTGCCCACGAGTATTGTCTTGGCACAGGCTGCTGTTGAAAGCGGATGGGGGCAATCGCGATTTTTTCTGGAGGGTAGTAATCTCTTTGGAGTCTGGTCGTTCAATAAGTATGAGCCTCGCATTGAGGCTGCGAAAACAAGAAACAAAAAGAAAATCTATTTGCGTGCCTACACGGATATGTCGGAGTCGATTGTTCATTACTTTGAAATTTTAGGGAAGGCAAAACCCTATAACAGTTTGCGTGAAGTACGACTGAGCACTAACGATCCATTTGAGCTTTTGCCGCACCTGGCAAATTTTTCGGAGCGAAGACTTGCCTACACCGATCAACTGAAAAAAATTATTCAGCGAAACAATCTGACGAAATATGATCAGTATCAGATTAACCCAGCGTTTATCGTTGAAGAATGATTTCGTATGAAGAAGTTAATTTTCTCCGGATTAATCTCCTTTTTTTTTCTCGCGTGTCAGTCACAGCCGCCTGATAGCAAGCCTGGCGACATCGCTGCGATTCCTAAAGAAGTTGTGTGCTTTGTTTATCACCGTTTTAACGATGGACGGTATCCTACTACAAACGTATCAGTAAAAGCTTTCGAAGCGCATCTGAATTACTTGATAAAAAACAAGTTTGACATCCTTACCTTTTCGCAAGCGGTAAAGTATTTAAAATCAAATGAGCCCGCGCGGAAGGTTGCTGTTATTACGGTGGATGATGGGTATAAAAGTTTTTACCAGAATGGATTGCCAGTGTTGAAAAAGCATTCCCTGCCAGCAACGTTGTTCATCAATACAGAGACTGTTGAAGGTGGCGATTACATGAGTTGGCGAGAACTTCAGTTAGCGGTGGATGCGGGTGTGGAGATTGGTAATCATACACATTCCCATGATTATTTTTTAAATCAGTCACCAGCCACACGCTATCAGGTGTTCAAGGAAGAAATTGAGCTGAGTCAGAAAATCATTTTTGAAAAACTTCAAATAAGGCCAACGGTGTTTTCATTTCCCTATGGCGAGTTTGATAATAAGATGAAATCGATTGTAAAGGAGGCTGGCTTCCTGGCTGCGGCTGCCCAGAACTCGGGTGTGATGCATGCTGAAATAGATTTCTTTTTGTGTCCGCGTTTCCCGATATCAGAAGCGTATGCTGATTTGAAAGAATTTGCCGAGAAGGCATCGATGCACGCGCTTCGCGTAGTCCATCAATCTCCGGACGATGTACTGCTTCCACCAGGCAAGAGCCCCGCACTAACCATAACCTTTGACAATGATAATTTACAGATAGATCGGCTTCAGTGCTTTGTACAGGGTGGCCAGTGTACGTTGCGCGAGGCGAATACAACCGGTAACAAAACTACGATTACGGTTCAACCGGTCTCTACCATTAAAAATAGGCGGAGAACATTGTACACGATCACCGTGCCCGATGAACAGGGAGGGTGGCATTGGTTCAGTAGGCTTTGGATCGCCCCTGATATAAAGGAGTAGTATATATGCCGGAAAAGAAGATGCCCCGTCTTATGCAAACGAGGCATCCTGCTCAGTTAGGTTATTAAATTCTTAGTTCGCGTACTCCGACATAAACTTGATGCGCATCATCCGGATTTCTTCTTCTGAATAATCAGCAATGGTGTCATCATTGAGCGCGGCTTCCAGGCTATCGGTTTCAGCGTTCATGAAGTAATCATGAATATCGTCTTGCTTGTGTTGATCGATTACCTCATCAATGTAATAGTTGAGGTTTAGCTTCGTTCCGGAGTAGCAAATGTTCTCAATCTCCGTTAACATGTCTTCGAACGTAAGTCCGGTGGTTTCGGCAATTTCTTCAAGATCAACTTTTCGGTCAACTTGCTGAATGATGAAAATCTTTGTCTTTGATTTGTTAACCGATGATTTTACAATGACTTCATTAGCCGTTTCAATTTCGTTCTCGTCTACATATTGTTGAATGACTTCAAGAAACTCTCCGCCAAATTTGTTGACTTTACCCATACCCACGCCATTTACCTGCGCCAGGTCTTCTTTGGTAGTGGGGTAGGTAGTAGCCATTTCTTCCAATGATGGATCCTGGAAGATTACGTATGGCGGAAGATCTTTTTCTTTCGCGATTTTTTTACGAAGCGTTTTCAGTATTTCGAAAAGCTTAACATCGTAAGCTTTTGTATTAACCGGAGTGCGTTCGGCTGATTCTTCCTCTTCGTCAATTTCGGTAGTGAAATCGTGGTCGCGTGCCAGTTCTATCGGATAAGGTTTCTTCAAGAATGCACGACCGCGTTCGCTGATTTTCAGGGTGCCGATGTTCTCAATGTCTTTTTCCAGGAATTGATAAATCAGTACCTGACGAATCACGGACTTCCAATAGTCAGCATCTTCGTGGCCACCTTTTCCATAGATGGCCAGATCGAAGTGACCATAGCTCTTCACATATTCATCTTCAACGCCCCGGATAACATTTACCAGATGGTTCAATCCAAAGCGTTCGTTGGTTTGTTTAACAGCTTGTAGTACGGTGGTTACTGCGTCTGTTCCGTCAAAGCGTTCGCGTGGATGTACACAATTGTCGCACATGCCGCAGTTTTCTTGCGTATACTCTTCACCAAAGTAGTGCAGTAGCTGTCGCCTGCGGCAAACCGGTGACTCCGCGTAAAATTCCATTTCCTGTAACAGCACGCGGGCATTCTCACGTTCCTGAACAGGCTTGTCTTTATTGAACTTCTCTAGTTTGTTCAAATCGTTGTGGCTGTAGAACATTAAGCAAAGTCCTTCTAATCCATCACGACCGGCACGACCTGTTTCCTGGTAGTATCCTTCCAATGATTTCGGAACATCATAATGTACTACGAAACGAACATCGGGTTTATCGATACCCATGCCAAAGGCAATAGTAGCCACAATAATGTCGACCTCTTCATTGAGGAAGTCGTCCTGATTTTTCATGCGCACATCCGGATCAAGTCCGGCATGATACGGTGCTGCCTTGAAACCATTCACATTTAACAGCGTGGCAATCTCTTCTACTTTTTTACGACTCAGGCAATAGATAACGCCAGACTTGCCTTTGTGATCTTTCAAAAATTTGATCAGCTGTTTCTTTGTTTCTTTTTTCGGACGAACCTCGTAGTAAAGGTTTTTACGGTTGAAAGAAGAGATGAACACATCGGCTTCTTCCATCTGCAGGTTCTTCTGAATGTCGAGCTGAACTTTTGGTGTCGCGGTAGCGGTGAGTGCAATCACCGGCATTTCACCAAGTGTTTGAATCATCGATTTGATTCTTCTGTACTCCGGACGGAAATCGTGGCCCCATTCTGAAATACAGTGTGCTTCATCGATGGCTACGAACGAAACATTTACTTTTTTCAGAAACTCGATTGTTTCTTCTTTATTAAGAGACTCCGGTGCAACGTAGAGTAATTTTATAATACCCTGCATGCAATCTTTTTTCAATCGCGTGATTTCACCTTTGCTGAGTGTTGAATTCAGAAAGCGTGCGTTTACACCGTATGCATTCATTTGATCGACCTGATTTTTCATCAGGGCGATAAGCGGTGAAATTACAATAGCGAGCCCGTCATTGATCATGGCGGGTAATTGATAACACAGGGACTTACCTGCCCCGGTTGGCATGATCACAAATGTATTCTTTCCATCCAGCAAATTGCGGATAATCGTTTCCTGATTACCGCGAAATTGACTGTAGCCAAAAATTTGCTTTAGCCTTTCTTTCAGTACGTCTTTCTCTTCGACCAACATCGTATCGTCTTGATAAATTGTATCTTTGCCCATATAGACAAAGCTAATTTTGAAAAGGAATTGAATTTAGTAAAAAATATCAAAAAAATTGCACGAGAGGTATTATTAAATGAATCTCAGGCAATCCAGAATCTAACCAATTTTATTGACGATAACTTCGAGCGTTGCGTGAAAGAAATTTATTCCGCAAAAGGTCGAGTGGTCATAACGGGCATTGGTAAAAGTGCCATTATTGCCAATAAAATTGTAGCCACCTTAAACTCCACAGGAACACCTGCCATCTTCATGCATGCAGCAGATGCCATTCATGGCGACCTTGGCATGATTCAACAACAAGACATCGTGATTTGTATCTCGAAGAGCGGAAGCACTCCGGAGATTAAGGTGTTGGTTCCGTTACTAAAACGGAGAGGTTCAAAGCTTGTTGCTTTAGTGAGTAACACAAATTCATATTTAGCAGAGCAAGCCGATTTTATTTTAAATGCAACGATTGCAGAAGAAGCATGCCCGCATAACCTGGCGCCCACAACCAGCACTACGGCACACCTTGCATTAGGCGATGCACTGGCTGTGTGCTTGCTGGAACTTCGCGATTTCAGTAGTCGCGACTTTGCTGAGTACCATCCCGGGGGCTCGCTCGGCAAGCAGTTGTATCTTAAAGTATCAGATATTTTCACCCATAACCAATTGCCGCTGGTGGGGCCGGATGCTTTGCTTAAAGATGTTATTCTTGAAATTTCAGCCAAAAGGTTAGGGTGTACAGCCGTGGTGGACAATAAAAAAAATCTTTTGGGCATTATTACGGATGGCGATCTGAGGCGGATGCTTCAGAAGAATGTCGATATTACAAGTGTTAAAGCTTCGGAGATTATGACCCGGACTCCTAAAAAGATCGAAAAAGATGAATTTGCCGTCAAAGCCTTACATGAGATGCAGCAGTCGAACATTACCCAACTTGTGGTGATCGATGGTGAAAAGGTTGCCGGATTCATCCACTTACACGACCTTCTGAAAGAAGGAATTATCTAAAAGTTGAGAAAAAACTTTCAAAAAATTCTGTGACTGCCTTCATTTGCAAAACGTCTTACGTTCTAAAAACGAATGAATAAAAATTTATATGTAGTGCTGATGGCCGGTGGCGTGGGCGTGCGCTTTTGGCCGTACAGTCGTAACTCCCGCCCCAAACAATTTCTGGATGTACTGGGTACCGGAAAAACTCTACTTCAATCTACTTTCGAGCGATTTCTGCCGATATGTCCTCCTGAAAATATTTTTATTGTTACCCACGAAGAGCATGCCTGTATCGTGCGTGAACAACTTCCACAAATCGGGGATGATCAGATACTGGCTGAACCTATGCGAAAAAATACAGCGGCCTGTATTGCATACGCCAGTTACAAGATTGAACAGCGCAATTCAGAGGCTGTTATCGTAGTAACACCTTCCGACCACCTTATTTTAAAAGAGGAAGCATTTCTGGATGTTATCAAGAAAGCTGCGGACCAGGCGAAGAGCCAGGATAAGCTCATGACCCTGGGCATTACACCCACTCGACCAGAAACAGGCTATGGCTACATACAGTATCATGCTGAGAAGTCGTTTGCCAAGAAGGTCAAGACCTTTACCGAAAAGCCTGAACTGGCGTTGGCTAAGAAATTTTTGGAGAGTGGTGATTTCGTATGGAACTCCGGAATTTTCATTTGGGGTGTGCAAGCCATCTTGCATTCCTTTCATCAGTACATGCCCGAGATGTCGGAAATTTTTGATGAAGCAAAATCAAGGTTCAATACCCCCGGTGAAAAAGAAGCCATTCATGGTTTGTATTCGCAGTGCAAAAACATTTCGATAGACTACGGTATTATGGAGAAAGCCACAAACGTTTATGTTTGCCTGGGCAACTTCACCTGGTCTGATCTTGGCTCATGGGCTTCCATCCACGACATTTCAATTAAGGATGAAAACAACAATGTACTGGGAGCGAATGCGCAAATCTATGATACGCGGAATTGCATCATCAAAGGTTCGCCTGATAAACTTATCGTAGTACAAGGCTTGAATGGATACCTGGTGGGTGAATTTGGAAACGTTGTGATTGTATGTGAAAAGGATAAGGAAGAACAATTCCGCAGGTTTGTGAACGATGTAAAAACCAGACCCAACGCGAATGATTATTTATAGCGAGGAATAAAATATTATTTTTACTGTTGCTGTAGGGACGCTGGATCATGCGTCCCTACTTTCTCTTAGATCAGTTGAATTCCATCGCTAATAATTCCAACAATCGTAATTGATTGCGCGCGCGAATCAAATTCTGTTTCGGATACGTGGTTTGATAATACACATCACCATTCAGAAAATCGGCAAGCATACGTAAGGCCATTATATAGGTCATCATCTGGCCCGAAAAGAAAATAGCATTACGTTCGCCTTTAGTTAAAATCCCATCCATTTCATAAAGATATCCTTTCAGCAAGGCATCGAGAATATTTTTTCGTACTACCACTTTAGACAAATCTTTTTCTTCTTCATCCACCGGGCTTACAAAGGTTCTGATCATATCACCCAGGTCGTAGATAAAGTATCCGGGCATCAATGTATCCAGGTCGATTACGCAAACCGCTTTACGTGTGCTGCGATCGAACAAGATGTTGTTGATCTTGGTGTCGTTGTGCATGATGCGTGATGGAAGCGCTGCACTTGTAATAAGATCGTTGTACTGCTTAACCAGAAATTCAAATTGCTTACACGTGTTGATGGTATCAATGGCTTCTTGCTTTCGATCATCGCTAGCACCTGCTAGGGCCTCTTTAAATTGCTGATATCGCCAGACCAAATCATGAAAGCGATTGATAGTAGGTTTGAACACTGTAGTATCGCAACCTGCGAGATTTTTGGTAAGTAGGGCAAAACCGCTGGCTGCATTGAAAGCCTCTTCTTCGGTGGCTACTTTGTTGATTGTAATGGTGTCGGGTATGTACGGGAACAACCGCCAGGGAAATCCATCGTGATCGTACACCATGTCAGTACCTTCCAATGTTTTTACTCCCGACAAAAACAAATACTCCGGATGGTGCTGTGCAAGGTATTCTGACGCGTGACGGATGTTGCTCGCCACTACTTCGGGTTGTTTGAATACATTGTTGTTGATGCGCTGCAGTACAAAAGATTTTTCTCCAGTGAGTTTGTACGTTTTGTTAATGTATCCGGCCGTGATCGGTGTAACCTCAAATTGATTTTCCGTTAGGTTGTAAGCCTTCAGGATAGTAGCAATGCTCATGTTGTAAAGTAAATCAAATACCTGAAGTTACTTCCAAAGATTTTCAGGATACTGACCTTGCTTGATCAGTTCTTTGATCTTGGTCGATACTTCCGCTTTGTCTTCTTTATAGGTAACACCAAACCAGATGTTTCCTCCTCCAACTACCTTCACCTTACCCTTCTTTTGCTGAATGATTTCATTGACGATGAGCGGAATGTAAAATTCTGATTTTAGGTTGCCCTGATTGTTTTTCAGAAACTCATCAAACATAGCCGAAGCTAGTTCAAACATCTCCGGGTGAAATCCCCAAAAGTTCATCGAGGTCGGTGCTTCCGGGCTCAGCAACAAATCGCCATCTTTTTCTTTGGCGATGATCTTGTCGTTCTCTCTAACAATAGTCGTACGCTCCACCACAGTTTGTAAATAACCTTCGGCATCGGTTTCGCCCACACCACGGGAAACGCTTCCGTGCTCCGATAAAACATTCTTCAGTTTAAATCCAACCATCGTGTGGGCACCGGTAGTATCGGCTCTGAAAAAATCGGCAACGGCCGCAAAGGCATCCTTTCCATAAAAGTCGTCAGCGTTGATCGCCACAAAAGGCTCGTGAATAACATTGCGCGCGCAAAGTACTGCATGCCCTGTGCCTAGAGGTTTGGTTCTCTCCGGATTCAAATATTGCACAGGCACGAGCTTGTCTACCGACTGAACTACAAATTCCACCTCCACTTTTCCCTGAAGTTTGGGTAGAAATTTTTCTTTTACTGTTTCCAGGATTTCATCGCGCACAATGAACACCACTTTGGTAAAACCCGCCCGGATCGCATCAAAAAGGGAATAATCCATAATGGTCTCGCCACTGGGTCCAAAGCCGTCAATCTGTTTGATGCCTCCATAGCGGCTTCCGATGCCGGCAGCCAGAACCAGGAGAGCAAGTTTATTCTTTTTATCAGCCATAATTAGTTTAAAAATTTTGTGTTTGCGCAAACATTACTAAATTTCGATGATTTGCTTTGTTGCTCGAGCGTTTTGCGAACCTCATCAAATCCGGATTCAAAAATAGGGTTTTACCGTGATTAACCCGTGTGTGATGTACACACTGAAGTTTTTTAATAATTCGATTTACCTTAACCTTAACAAATAATTATTCGCTCATGACAACGACCTCCAATAGTTTACCTAAGAAGGAATCGTACATCGGTCCGATGATCATCATTGGATTACTGTTTTCAATTTTTGGATATACCACCTGGATTAATGGCATTCTTATCCCATATCTCAAAATTACCTGTGAACTGCAGTACGACTGGCAAGCGTATCTGGTGGCTACTGCTTTCTTTATTGCCTACCCGGTGATGGCCATTCCATCTTCTGAGCTTTTAAAAAGAACCGGTTATAAAAAAGGTATGGCGGTGGGATTGCTTGTAATGGTAGTTGGATACCTGGTATTTATTGGTGCCGCTAAAGTAAGAGAGTACAACATCTTTCTCACAGGGCTTTTTATAATAGGAAGTGGTCTTGCTGTACTTCAAACCGCAGCAAATCCTTACGTTTCTAAAATTGGCCCCATCGAAAGTGCAGCATCGCGGATAAGCATAATGGGTTTCTGTAATAAAGCGGCAGGAATTCTTGCCAGTTTATTGTTCGGATACATTGCGCTGAGCGATACAGATGCACTCGAGATAAGTCTTAAGACAATGGATGAAGCCGCCCGCATGGCAACGTTGGATAGCTTAGCCGAACGAGTAGTATTGCCCAACATCATTTACGCGGTCTTTCTTGTCATCATCGCTATTGTAATTTACAAATCTTCATTGCCTGAGTTAAAAGAAGAAGAGCCCGATACTGCTGGCTCTGGAACGCAATCGAGCAAGACAAGTATTTTTCAGTTTCCGCACTTGTTGATCGGAGCACTTGCTTTATTCCTTTATGTTGGGGCTGAAGTCATTGCCGGAGATACGATCATCAGTTATGGTAAGTCACTGGGGATAGAAATGTCGAAGGCAAAACTTTTTACCACGGCAACATTGATTTGTATGGCCATCGGTTATGTTGTTGGTATTTTCCTCATACCACGATTACTGTCGCAACAAACGGCTCTAAAGATTTCAGCCATATTAGGAATTGTTTTTTCAATCCTTGGGGTTGTAACCAACGGAACAGTTTCTGTTTTCTTCTTTGTGATGCTTGGTCTTGCCAATGCCTTGATGTGGCCCGCGATTTTTCCGTTGGCCGTGAGCGACCTTGGTAAATTCACCAAAACAGGATCAGCTTTGCTAATTATGGGTATTGCCGGTGGTGCTATAATGCCACCACTGTATGGCGTGCTTGCAGAGGCGGTAGGATCGCAGCATGCTTATCTGATGCTCGTTCCGTGCTACGCCATCATTCTCTACTTTGCTGTTAAAGGATATCGCTTGGGCAAAACCGCTTAACAAATCGGTTTAGATGAGATTTTGATTTAATCCCTCCCCAACCTTTGGGGAGGGATTTCTTTTCTGTACCATTAAAAAAAAATATTTTAAAAACTTTGTCCGGAAAGCGGAAGGTGATCCGTCATGGGTTAAATTATGTTTAACCAAAATCCTTAACACAATGGAAAAGTACATGTTCATTTTTATTGGCGGTGATGTTAGTCACCTTTCGCCTGAATCTCAACAAGCACAAATGCAGAAGTGGTTTGCCTGGGTTGAAAAGCTTCAGAAGGAACAACGCTATGTTTCAGGGGAAGCGTTACTGCCTGGAGGAAAAAAAATATCAGGCTCCAAAAAAGTAATTACTGATGGACCATTTGCTGAGGCGAAGGAAGCGGTAGGCGGATACTTTGTTATTCAGGCGAAAGATCTGAATGAAGCCACCGCCATTGCAAAGGACTATCCCGATTTTGATTTAGACGGAACCGTGGAGATTCGAGAAGTGATTAAGTTTGATATGTAGACCAAAGAATTGACGAAGAGTGATTGGAGATTTCTGGGATGCTGAAGTACTTCTCAAATCACAAATCTCCGGGCATATTGCTGATAGATCCAATTTCGTTTTTGGTTATTTTTAGCAATGCTTGAACAACAGGTAAATCAACTGGTCAGCCATCTTTTTCGTCATGAGGCGGGAAAGATGGCTGCTGTGTTAACACGCCTCCTGGGATTTCAGGCGCTCGATCAAACGGAAGACATCGTTCAAGATACCTTGATTCAGGCAATGTCAACGTGGAAGATCAAAGGTATCCCCGAAAATCCTTCGGCCTGGTTGTACACGGTAGCAAAACGAAAAGCGGTCGACATCATCCGGCAGCAACAAGCTCACCAGAATCATCATACCGAAATTGGCCGTGCATTAAAATCAGAGTGGACCCTAACTCCCACTGTCAACAACTTGTTTTTAAAAAATGAAATTGAAGACAGTCAGCTGCGCATGATCTTCGCGTGTTGCCATCCTTCTATTCCGTATGAATCGCAGATTGCGTTAACCCTCAAAACACTTTGTGGATTAAGCGTTGCCGAAATTGCCGGCAGCTTCTTAACAAACGATGAAACCATCAGCAAACGAATCTATCGCGCCCGCGAAAGGATAAAAGAAGAAAAGATTTCACTTGATGCTCCTGCACCCGCCAGCTTGCCCGGAAGACTGGATGCCGTGCTACATTGCATTTACTTGCTTTTCAACGAAGGATATAACTCCTCGCACACGGATCAACTCATTCGTCATGATTTGTGTGAGGAGGCCATCCGACTCTGTTTTCTTTTAGTACGAAATCCATTAACCGATTCGCCCAAAGTAAATGCCTTGCTCGCCCTGATGTGTTTTCAAGCTTCGCGAATGGATGCACGGCTAAATGACCACGGGAATATCATTTTGTTGAAAGATCAGGACCGTAGCAAATGGAACAAACCGTTAATTGAAAAAGGCAAATACTACCTGGAGAAGTCAGCGGAAGGCGAGGAGATTTCGGAGTATCATTTGGAAGCCATTATTGCTTCCTGTCATGCGGAAGCCGAATCGTTTGAGAAGACCAACTGGAAAATGATTCTGGGACTTTACACTACGTTATCCAAAGTCAAACCCAGTCCGGTGGTGGAGATGAACAAAGCCATTGTTACCGGTTATGTGTACTCACCAAAAGAAGGACTTGCTGCTTTGAAGAATGTTAAAGGTCTTGAGCAAAGCCATCTTTACCAAGCAGCCCTGGGTGATTTTTCTGCGGAACTCGGAGAGAAAAATTCAGCGTTAAATTTTTACAAACATGCACTGACATTGACGTCCTCTGAAATTGAGAAGAAATTGATTAACCAAAAATTGGAGAGTCTTGAATAGTTTATTTCCCCGCAGATCGCGCGGATTGACGCAGATCAAATTCACATCTGCGTTCATCTGCGAAATCTGCGGGAGAAAGCTTTAGAAAATATAATCCGTACTCAAAAAGGCTGACTCTCGGTTTCGGATAATATTACTGATGATCTGCTTGTTTTCGTCTGTGCTCTTTGTGGCCACCAAGGTGCGAATGGAAAATACGCGCAGTGCATCGGCAATCGACAAGGTGCCTTCCGCTGAATCTTTTCTTCCGTTGAACGGGAAGGTGTCAGGTCCGCGCTGACTTTGAGCATTCAGATTGATGCGACCCACCTGGTTAACAAATGCATCCATTAACCTGGCCACGCGTTTTGAATCGCTGCCGAAAATACTTACCTGCTGACCAAAGTTTGAATTCAATACGTACTTGATGGCTTCGTCATCGTCATCAAACGGAACAATAGGTACGACAGGACCAAATTGTTCTTCATAGTATAATTTCATCGTATCATTTACCGGGTACATCACAGCCGGATAGAAAAATGAATGCGCGGATTCTCCACCATGATCGTTTACAATTTTAGCGCCATGCTTCTTTGCATCTTCCACTAGGTCCAATAGAAATTCGACTTTGCCAGGTTCCGGAAGCGGAGTTAAGGAAACTCCGTTTTCCCACGGCATGCCTGGTTTCAGTTTTTCAATAGTAGCATTGAATTTTTTAATGAACGTATCGACCACACTTTTGTGAACGAAGAGAATTTTTAATGCTGTACACCGCTGGCCGTTAAACGAAAGACTGCCCGTGATGCATTCGCTCACGGCATTATCAAGATCGGCATCGGGTAGCACGATGGCAGGATTTTTTGCATCCAAACCAAGAATGGCTTTTAGCCGGTGCGACTTTGGGTGAAGTTTCTTTAAATCATTGGCGCCTTTGTTTGTTCCAATAAAGGCAAACACATCAATCTTTCCACTCTCCATCAACGCGCCTACCGTTTCGCGTCCGCGACCGTAAATGATGTTGATAACCCCGGGGGGAAAACTATCGCGAAATGTTTCGATCAGCGGGCGAATCAGCAACACGCCATACTTGGCAGGCTTGAACACTACGGTGTTGCCCATGATCAGGGCTGGAATTAACGTTGTGAATGTTTCGTTCAGCGGATAATTATAAGGCCCCATGCAAAGTGAAACACCTAGTGGCACTCTTCTGATTTGCGCCATGAATCCTTGCTCCTCCACAAGCTTGGCAGAATTTCGATCGAGCTCTTTATACGCTTTAATGGTATCGACAATGTAATCGCAGGTACGGTCAAATTCTTTTTCAGAATCTTTTATCGTCTTGCCGATCTCCCACATTAACAGCTTCACTACTTCATCGCGTTTTTTGCGCATTGACTCAAGAAATTTTTCTACGTGCTCAATGCGATCGGTTACACTAAGGGTGGGCCACACGCCATGCCCAAGGTCGTAGGCGTTAACAGCGGCTTCAAGCGCTTCAAGTGATTCTTTGGTTGTGAGCAGGGGTGTACTTCCAATTAATTTTTGTGTATAGGCATCGCCCTCTTTAATAAAGACCGGACTTAATACAGGATTTAAATTTCCTGTCCAGGTGCGCATCTCCCCGTTAATAAGGTATTCGCGCTGTTCAATCGGACTTCCGATCCGGTACTGTTCAGGGATGTTACTTTCGGTTGGAAAAACATTCGCTAAAAATTGGCTCATGTAATTATAGTTTGGGGTTTGGTTTGTCGATCATGTTAACTCCGGAGGATGTGCCGATGCGGGTTGCTCCGGCTGCGAGCATCGCTTCGGCTTGCGCGCGTGTTTTAATGCCGCCTGATGCTTTAATGCCCACATGATCGGGCAATACTTTTTTCATCAGTGCAATGTGCTCAACGGTTGCTCCACTGGGAGCAAAGCCGGTGGAGGTCTTTACAAAATCAGCGCCTGCATCCACACAGATTTTACAGGCTTGCTCAATTTCTGAATCAGACAGATAGGCGGTTTCAATAATTACTTTTAAAACCTTCTGGTGATCGTGCACCAGTTTGCTGCACCTGGCAACTTCTGTTTTTGCCCAGGGAGTACCGGTTTTAAAGGCTGTTACATTCCACACCACATCAAGCTCATCGGCACCATTATCGATGGCCCGACTGATTTCATCAAGCTTTGTTTCTGTCATGTTATAACCCAGCGGAAATCCGGCAACGGTTACTAACGTAATTTTCAGCTGGCCGATTTCACGCTTGGCGCGCTTCACCCAGAATGGAGGAACACATATTCCCAGAAAACCAAATTGATTGGATTCTTCCACGAGCTTGTCGATGTCGTGGACGGTGAGGGTGGGACTTAAATTGGTATGCTCGATGTATTGCGCGATACTCACATTAGACTATTAAGTTAACCTGCCTGCCGGTAGGCAAGCCCACTTGCCGGTGGCAAAGCCTGACTGCCGTTAGGTAAAAATCAGTCGATTAACTTCCGAAGGTAGTGAGTTTTTTTTGTTTATCGTGTAGTTGCTAACACGATCAGTGACGCAAGCCGCACTCTTTACAATACTTCATTTTGTTAGGTGGCCGCTTCTTGGGCGGTTTCTTATGGCCAAAGTATAATGGATCTGAATACTGTGGCTTATCCATCATCTTTTCATTTTTTCTTCGCGTTTTAGCAAGCTCTTCTTTGCGTTCATAGTAGTCACGTTCGGCATCGTGAGTAGCACTCGCGGATTTTTTTTTGCTCGATTTCTTCGGCCCATAGGCTTGTGATGGCGCGCCCGGGTTAACGGATGTAGGCGATGGTTGTTCAGCAGAACTTTTCTTTTTCTTCTTCGATGACTGGGCGTACCCCGTGCCGGCCAAGAGGAAAAGTAGCAGAATAGAAAGGAGTATTCGCATAAACTTGATTCAAGATACTAACTGCCGGACAATCAAAAAATTATTCCATCACCGACTAATTGCTGTAATGATCGGCCAGCCCTGGGATAATGTTGTCTGGTTGGTTTCGGTTTTGTTATAAAAGAAACTGCCCGGGATTTCCTCCTGAGCAGTTTCAACCCTTCTCAACTTCACATATTCTCTTTCGCTCACTTTCACAAGATCGATTAGCTCGACTTTGGCTGCAACATTGTTTGTTGCCTGCGGTAGGTCCATGGTGGTGTGGGATTTTGTTCTTGCCACAACCCTCGTTTTTTTTGTTCTGCCCACGAACGATAGGGTTCCAGGTCAGCGTTTGGATTTCTTTCGGCCGTCCATGCCAGGCCTTCCTTCAACAGTTCAATGCGTGGGTCTACATCATCATCGATCATCACAACAGCCAGGTAGTTGCCTAGCCGATCTTTACCCTGCAGCGTTGCCGTGACAGTTTTTTTTAAGGCTATTTTTTCCAGAAATTTTTTGGACTGGGTACCATATGCCTGCCCAAGTTCGGGGCAGTCTATGCCGGCCAGCATAACCTTGTGTACCTGGTTATGGTTGTCTTTAATCTCCAGGGTGTTGCCATCAATCACTGCCGTTACCTTGCCGTTAATGTCTCCACTGGTTTGAGCGAGAAGCGGAGCGCTCAGCAACAGTATTGTAACGAACCAACTCAGTCTGCCTAAAAATTTCATTGTTCAAAGTTGTAACGATAAAACGAACTGCAGGGCTCCAATTGTATTCGGCTCTTTCGTATGTAAGATTTTCCCCAATAGAAATACCAAATTGAAAATCAGGATGACGCAGCAATCGTGTGCAAGAACCATTTGTCTTTTCTGCTGGCGCATTATGTCTGCAACTTTGGCTTTTTTACTACATCACCGTGCACATTCAGTATTTTTCAAATACTTTAAGTCCCTCATTAACTTGGACTATTTTTTAACCTAAAACCATTCTGCTTTTTATGACACTCAACATAAAAGGTAAGCTCATGCTGTTGGCAGGAGCGATCATCATTATTTATTCCTGTGTGATGGCGTTTGTGTTAACGCGGTTCAAACAGGAACTCCACCGCGATGCAGAGCAGCTTACACAGTCGTACCTGCAGCAGAATGCGAACGAGGTGCGTATGATTTTCAATCAGGATTTTGGTATCGCCCGAACGCTGGCGTCTACCTTCGGAAATACTCCCGACTTTGATGATCAAGGCCGTCTTTATCTTACGGCTCAGGCGCTTACCGGAGCCATCAAACAAGACAAACGTTACCTCAGCACGTGGCTTACCATTGAACTCTCGGCTATTGATCCTGCATGGTCAATGCCGTATGGCCGTGCACGGTATACACATTACTTTGAAGGGCCACCGGTTACAGACTCGGCCAATCTCACAGGCGACATCACCGGAAGCCTATACCACGACTTGAAAACTTCGAAGAAAGAATTGATGGCAGAACCTTATCTGCTTTCGTCAACCTCAGCGGAAGCAGATGAACGCCTAAACAAACTTGGCACCTCTATCTGTGCACCGGTGATTCGTGACGGAAAGTTTGTTGGCTCAGCCGGAATGGATATCGAGTTAAATGTATTTGACTTCATCATTACAATCAAACCGTTTCCGGATGCCAGTACGTTTTTGATTTCACACTCGGGAATGTTGGTGGCACATGAAAATTCATCGCTGATCGGCAAGTCTTTAGCACGTTTGTTTGAGAAAGATTCCACACACGTACTTCAAAGCGTTGAATCCGGAAAGGCACTTAATCAGGTAGTAACGCCACTTGATGGGGAAGAATCGCTGCTGGTTATTGTACCTGTACCCATTGCACGAACCGGTAAGCCATGGGCTATTGCTACAATGGTACCTGTAAAGACCCTTAATGCCGATGTTAACAATATTCTATGGCAGACCCTTGGGCTTAGTCTCATCGGACTTGTTATCCTGACGGCTGCTGTACTTTACATTGCCAATCACCTGTCGCGCCCTATACAGCTAGTTAAATCCAGATTGCAACAACTTGCTGAAGGAAATATTGAGGTTGGAAAATACCTACACAACAGTAATGATGAGGTAGGTGACATGATCGTATCGCTTGATCAGCTTACTCAAAGTCTGGATGCTAAAGTAAAATTTGCCTCCAATATAGGCTCCGGAAAACTCGACAGCAATTTCGAAGCGATTAGTCAACACGATAAACTGGGTAACGCGTTGCTTACCATGCGTGAGAATCTGAAACAGATAAAAGCAGATGACGACATCCGTACCTGGACAAGCGAAGGTCTGGCCAGAATGAATGAAGTATTAAATCAGCATACCGGGCGCTCAGACGATTTCTATCTGATTGTGTTGAAGAATCTGCTGGCGTGTGTGAAGGCAAAGATCGGTGCGTTCTACCTGGTAGACGATCAAGATGGCGAGAAATCCATTTCCATGGTAGCAGCCTATGCGTATGAGCGGAAGAAATTTATTGAGAAGAAAATCAATTGGGGTGATTCACTCATCGGCCAGTGTATTCTGGAAGGCGACATGATGTACATGAAAGAAATACCACAGCACTACTTGCACATCACCTCTGGCTTGGGCGAGGCCAATCCATCGGTGTTGCTCATCGTGGCGCTTCAAACCGAAACCGATGTGCTGGGTGCTATTGAGCTGGCAACTTTTCATGAGTTGAAGCCACACGAAATAGATTTCGTAAAGCGGGTATGTTCTGTTATTGCGGTTTCGGTACAAAGTCTGCGCGTGACACAACGCACACGAAAGCTGCTGGATAAAGCACAAGCCAACGAACAACAAATGCGCGAGGCCGAGGAAGAAATGCGCCAGAACCTGGAAGAGATGCAAGCCACGCAGGAACAGATGATTCGGGCACAAGCTGAACTTCAGGACAATCAGTTGAAGTTAAATTATTTTATCAACGGCACCGGAGATTCCATCGTGATGTTTGACGATCGATACAAAATCGTCTTGATCAACGATGTGTTAGCGAAACGCTATAAGGGCACCGAGTACGAAATGAAAGTAGGTGATACCATACTTGAAAAACTCGGCACCACCCGCGATTACTGGAAACCAAAATACGACCAGGTTCTCAACGGGGAAAAACTGGAGTTCAGCATCAAGAGTCAATTGAAAACCGAAACCACAACACGTCACTATGTAATGAGCCCGGTGATGGATAGCGGAAAGGTAAAGTATGTACTCGTGCGTACGTACGATGAAGTGAGTAAGGCTGTTGAGATGGCTTAAAGTTCCTTGGGCTTATGGGGCGGTAAAACTCTGCGTGATCTGCGGAAGAATATGCTTCACAGATCACCGCAGAGGGTTTATACAGAGCTGGGGTATGAACTACTTACAATACGAATCAATCTGAAACCGCGCTTTGGCATCACCATACTCCACGGCTTTGCGCCAATCGAAGCAGGCTTTGTCTTTTTCTTTTAGCTGGTAATAGAAATTTCCACGCTGTTTATAGTAGGATGCATTCTTGGGCTCAATACGAATCGCTTCATCCATATCCGACACGCCTGCGCCAATGTCATCCATTTCTGATTTGCAGGTGGCACGATGGTAGTAGGCTACACCATCATTCGGGCTGAGTTGAATTACTTTGTTGTAGTCCAAAACGGCTCCTTCAAAATCGCCAATTGCTTCTTTGATGTAGCCACGGTTGAAATGGGCATCAACATTTTTTGGATCAAGGTCGATGGCTTTGTTTAACGCGATAATGGCCGACTTGGTATCTTCCAATGCGAGGTGAGCACGGCCAAGGTTAACAAAGAGTGCTACAGAATTTTCACCAGCTTTTTGTGCGGCATCAAAATCACTTAGCGCACCTTCATACTCATTGGCTTCGAGCTGCATCAGGCCACGCTTGAAGTAAACATCTTTGTCTTTTACACCGGCATCAATCAGTTTGTCGTAGTAATCGCGGGCCGGAACAAATTTCTCAGTGTTATAGTAGCCATCGCCCAGTTGTTTGTACAGTTCAGGATCAGGCTTCTCTGAAAGTTTTTCCACTTCACGAAAATCTTTAATGCCTTCTTCATACTTCTTCAACTTGTAGTAGGCTTGTCCGCGGTTTTCGTATGCTTTGGCATAATCCTGTTTTCGATTAATGGCTTCTGTAAAATCGGCTACAGCCGAAGTAAAGTTATCTTGCTTGAAGTACGCCTTGCCTCTGTTGTTAAAGAGTATCGGATCTTTTAATCCCAGGGTAATGGCTTGTGTATAATCCTGTGTGGCTTCCGGTAAATTGTTCAACTGAAATTTGGCGTCACCGCGATGGTAGTAGGCCAGGGCAAGCTTCGAATCCTTTTCAAGGGCCAGGGTGTAATCGGAAATGGATTCTTCGTACTTTTTGCTGTCGTACTTGCAGTACCCGCGCATATCAAAAGCGGTGGCATCGGTTGTTCCGGAGCTGATGGCTTTGTCCAGATCGGTGAACGCTCCCTTATAATCTTTCAGGTTGAAGCGCGATGCACCACGCTTGAAAAAGAGGTTGGCATCGGTAAGGCCTCCATCTATCGCTTTGGTAAAATCCGGGATAGCTTTTCCGTATTCTTTTAATTCGAACAACGAGCTTCCGCGTGTGGCGTATGCCAGAAAATCTTTTGTGCCGCCCTCAATTGCTTTGTTAAGATCCGGAACGGCTCCCTGATAATCTTTGATGTTGTATTTGGAAACACCGAGTGCGGCAAATTCATCCGGGCCGGCTTCACTGCGTGCAACAACAATTGCCAGGTCAGCAATAGTATTCGGATAATCTTTCAATTGGTAGCGGGCAGCTCCGCGATTTTTTAGCGCAGTGGTGTAATCTTTCTTAAGTGCTAACGCACGATCGAAATCGGCAATGGATTCTTTCGCCTGCCCCGCATTCAGTTTAGCTTTTCCGCGATTGTTATAAATCACCTCATCGTTAGCGCCCAGGGTAATGGCTTTGTCGTACGCGGTGATGGCACCCGAAAAATTACTTTGCTTGAAGCGGGCATTGCCCAGTTGGTAGTAAATCTCCTTGTTCTTGGTTTCGAGCGATGCGGCTTTCTCAAGATGAGGGAGTGCCTCTTTTTCTTTTTGTGTGGCCATGTACGACAAGGCAAGTGCTTCGTATACGGCAAGGTCAGCTTTACCTTTCTGTATTATCTTCTCCAGATCAACGATAGCTGCGGTATAATTTTTTTCCTGGAAGAAAGCTTTGCCGCGTTTCAGGGCAATATCATCATCACGTTCGCCCGCAGTTTCAGCAATGGTAAGGGCCTCAATGGTTCCTTTGTAGTCGTTGGCATCGAAGCGCAAGTAGCCGGCATATAACGCTACCTTGCCATCTTTTACGCCAGCTTGCAGCGCTTTGTCGAGATAAGGTTTAGCCAGTTCCTTCTTTCCGAGATTGTACTGCGATAGCCCAAGCATGGTAAGGATTTCAGCTGTTTCTCCTTTTGAAGTCTTAGCTTTTTCAAGATCAGTCACGGCACCGGTATAATCTTTCAGGTTATACTTAGCCACACCGCGATTGTAGAGAACAGCACCATCGGTTGAGCCCAACGCGATACAGTTGTCATACGCGGTAATCGCACCGGTAAAATTGCTTTGCTTCAGGCGCGCGTTGCCAAGTTGCTCGTATATCTTCGGGTTCTTACTCTCCATCGCGGCAGCTTTCTCCAAATGCGGCAGCGCCTGTGCATCCTTTTGGGTGGCGAGGTACGCCAACGCTAAGGCTTCATAAGCAGCAACATCGGCTTTACCTTTTGTTGCTGATTTCTCCAGATCGATAATGGCTGAAGGATAATTTTGTTTTTGGTACGAAGCCTTGCCACGTTTCAGGTAAATATCATCTTCTTTTTCGCCCGCCATTTCAGCAGCGGTGAGTGCATCGATGGCACCTTGAAATTCATTGGCATTGAAACGAAGGTAGCCTGCATAGAGTAATACTTTCCCATCCTTACTACCACCTTGCACAGCTTTGTCGAGGTAAGGTTTGGCAACATCTTTTTTTCCAAGCGTGTAGTTGGCGATGCCGAGCATGGTTAGTAATTCGGGGGTTTCAGTTTCAGAGGCTTTCGCTTTTTCGAGATCGGCTGCAGCACCTGCGTAGTCTTTCAAGGAATACTTGGCTGTGCCGCGATTGAGATATGCCTTGCCGTAGGTGGCGTTGAGTTGAATGGCTTTGTCGAAGTCGCCCACCGATCCAGCCATGTCGTTGGTGTTCATCCTGGCTTTGCCGCGGTTATTGTAAACGATCGGATCGTTTGTGCCCAGCTTGATAGCGTTGTCGTAGTTTTTAATGGCACCTGCGAAATCATTCTTGATGAATTTCATGTCGCCAAGATTTTTGAAAGCCTCGGCATCGCTCGCGCCAAGGGAAATAGCTTTCTCCAAATCTTTCACCGCGTTGTCGTAATCCTTTTCGGCAAACTCTGCATTACCTTTATACAGAAATACTTCTTTGGTTGATGCGCCCGCGTTGATGGCGCGACTGAACGATTCAATAGCCGGTTTGTTTTCCTTGTTTTTATACTGACAGTTACCGAGTTGATAGAAGACATCTTTATCCGACACGCCCATCGACACAGCCGCGAGTAAACTCTTGGAAGCCTCGGTGCAATTCTCTTGCAAGGCCAGGCTTAGTCCCAGCATTTTAAAAACTTCTTTATCCTTTACACCTTTCTGAACAACATTGGTAAGGGCCTCCGAGGTGCCCTTGTAATCCTGAAGATTATATTTTGCAGTGCCTACTTTCTGATAGATTTCAACATCCGATCGCCCGCTGGATAAAAGTCGTTCGAAATCAGCAACGCTGCCTTTCCAATCCTGCATGAGGTATCTTGCCTCTGCCCGGTTCTCGATGGCTTTGTCGTAACCCGAACGCAACTCCAAGGCCTTGTCGAAATCCGGAATTGCACCTTTGTAATCTTTCAAATTAAATTTCGCTTTGCCTCGATTATTATAGAGTATCGCATCGGGCTTACCAGCCGCTGCAGCTTTGTCGTAGTTGGTGATGGCTTCGCGGTAGTTATCCATTCTGAACTTGGCGTTGCCCAGGTTGAGGTAAGTGTCAAAACTGTTGGCGCCCATGCTCACGGCTTTATCCAGATCGGTTGCTGCGCTTTGGTAGTCATCGAGGTTGTATTTTGTGTTGCCGCGATACTCGTAAAGTTCGGCTGTGTTGATGCGCGCTTTTACGGCTTCATCGAAATCAGATTTTGCCTTGTTGTATTCCTTCAGGTTGTAGTATGCTACGCCACGCTTTACAAATACTTCCTTGTTGGCGAATCCGGAATTTATAAGTTGGGTGAATTGTACGGAGGCGTCATTAAAATCATTTGCCTTTAATTTTTTGAGCCCCGATTCCCACTGAACCTGCATGAGCGAGTCCTGCTTCTGCGCAAAGACGGTTGTTAGCGATAGTAAAAAAGCAGCGACAAGAAAACGTAGTCTCATAGTGAGGATAGTTATGAAACAAAGGTAGTAAAAAGTGGGTACTGGATGCGAGATATGGCCAATAGCCACCCGTCCTATTTCCGCACAATCATCAGCAGGTCGAGTGCTTCTGCAGCATCGTCTACTACAAGGTAGTCTTCGTGATGGATGTCTTTCACTAATTGATTGTCGGTAGTCTGAAGTTTGTTCCGGTTCATTCGGTTTAGGATTTCATACGGAATGCGGAGAATGGCGGCAGGGAGCCGGTATTGCAGGTTGAAAATATCGAAGCGCATAATACGGTCTACCGATTTTTTGTTTTGCTGGTAGTAGGTCATTACTTTTTCGTTGCCAGTAATGCCTTTCATTTCTACTTCGCGAAATACTTTTTGACCCAGCGCTTTAAGTTCTTGCGGAAGATACTCCCGCACATGCCACGGATTTCTGGAGAGCGACATCTTGCGGTTAGGTGTTGTGAAGAGGGCCACGCCACCGGGTTTTAATACGCGATGAATTTCGCTGAGGTAAAGTAAATCGTCTTCAATGTGTTCGATCACCTGGAAGCTTACGATACTATCGTAGGTGTTGTCGGTTAACCCTGAAAGCGGAGGAATGTTCATGCTCATGAATTTCCCAGCAGGAAATTTTTCGCGCAGTTCGGCAATAACAGGTTCGATTTTATCTACGGCCGTAAAGCTTTTGGCTTGCTTCATCATCAGCTCTACACCACGCCCTTCGCCACAGCCTACTTCCAGCACATCGCCCTGAAGATAGTTTTCGGCCACAACATAGGCTTTGAATAAGCGTTGATGGATGGGATTGTCGGATGTAATCTGCTCACTGGCAATTTCGGTGGTAAAGACTTTGGCCATAAGTCGCAAAAATAAGAATTTAAATCAGACTGCGGAGGCCGAGGAGACTGATGACACATATTGAAAAACCTTTGCTATTTTTCGTCTATGATTAACCGCTTTAGTATTTTGTTGTGCGTGTTGCTTCCGGTTTCGGTTGTGGGGCAGGTGTTACGCGACATTAATTATGATTTTCTCTATAGCAGTACTGAAAAATTTTCGTTTGAAATGATGCCTGTAAAGGCCGGTGCGCAGTGGCATGTCTATTTTACTTTTCAGCCACGAGACACCTCAACACAAGCTGGTGATTATCTTATTCAATGGGAGGTTCGAAAATACCTGTCAGACAAGGAAGGCGAAGCGATCAAAACTGACAGCGTTTCGAAAGTTATATCCGGAAACCGAATAGACGGAGAGATCAACCTTAAAGCAACATCCGAGGTTAGTATTTTGGTAGCGCGTATCATCAACAACAAGTTAAAACGTGCCTGGCTGATCTATAAAATGCTGGAGCCGAATTACCCGGTTAACGCTTACCTTACCAATACCGAGCGCGTCATCTTTACATCGTACGTTAAGCAGGATGCTTTGATAGCAATTGAGGCGCCACAACAGTCGGTGGTGGTTTCGTACTACTCCGATAATTTTCCTGCCAGTGCGCCTCCGTTTTCAGAAACACTTGGCAAGGTAAATCAAGGTATAAAAGTGGATACTACGTTTGCTTATACCTCGGGCAGCGGCACCAGCTTTTCAAAGCCCGGCCTTTATCTGGTGCAGAAAGATACGAATGCAATTGAAGGTCTTGCGTTTCGGGTAGTAGATGACTACCCACGGTTATCAAAAGTGCAAAGCCTGGCCGATCCGCTGATTTACATCTGTACAAAGAACGAATTCGATCGCGTGAAGGCCGCGAAAGGAGACAAGAAAGCTTTCGACAGAGTAATACTTTCCATTACCGGTGATGCTGATCGGGCCAAGCAGTTTATGCGCTCGTACTTTAGAAGGGTCGAACTCGCCAACCAGTTCTTTACTTCATACAAAGAAGGATGGAAGACTGACCGCGGCATGATCTTTATTGTTTTTGGTCCGCCTGATCAAGTCTTTAAATTTAATGACCGCGAAGTGTGGAGTTACAAAAGTCAGGAAGTAACCTTCAACTTTGCCAAGGCACCTTCTGTTTTCGATCCCGACAACTATGTATTGATCCGCGAGAAGAAATTTATGGAGACGTGGTATGAAATGATTGACCTCTGGAGAAATGCCAGGTTCTGAGTTGAAAGAATTCCCCGTAGCATTTTGAGTAGAATGAGATTTCTTCGAAGCGAATTCTGAATTCTAACTTCTATATTCTAAATTCTTTCTTACTGAATTCTTTACCGATATTGCGCGCTGAATCCCCACATCCATGGAGAAATCGAACATGATCTACGGCACCCGTGCCGTCATTGAAGCCATACTGGCCGGAAAAGAGATTGAGAAAGTGATGGTGCAAACCGGACTGAACAACGACCTGAGCCGCGAATTGGTGGCTGTTGCCAAACAACATAACGTGCCCCTTACGTTTGTTCCGCTGGAGAAGTTGAAACGGATGTCGTCACGAAACCATCAGGGTGTTATCTGCCTGTTATCGGCTGTTCGATATGCTTCACTTGAAAATCTGATTGATCATGCTTTTAGTGAAGGTCGCGAGCCATTCTTTCTTTTATTGGATCGGATTACGGATGTGCGAAATTTTGGCGCTATAGCCCGTACCGCAGAATGTGCCGGCATCGATGCTATTGTAATTGCTGATCGGGGCAATGCCCCGATTTCAAGCGATGCTATGAAAACTTCTGCCGGTGCGTTAAATCACCTGGCGATTTGCCGCGAACGCGACTTGAAGAAAACCATCAAGTTGCTCCACGACAGCGGTATTCGCGTAGTGGCCTGTACTGAGAAAACGCAAAAGAGTATTTACGAAACAAATCTTTCCGGCCCGTTGGCCATCATAATGGGATCGGAAGAAGATGGTATTGCTGATGTATTACTGCGCGATGCCGATGAACTGGCCCGTGTCCCCATGAAAGGAAAAATAGGTTCGTTGAATGTTTCGGTTGCTGCGGGTATTGCCATGTACGAAGTGGTACGCCAGCGAAGCTAGACGAAGTACGATTTCTTGCTACTCGTACTTCGTACTTCGAAAATCATTTTCTCTTTGTCAGAATAGTATAGCCGTTTAGTTTTCCGTTTTTGTCGTACGATTCCGTTTTTACCATACCAACTTTTGGGGCAATCCAATCGGTTGCTGAAAACGTAAAGTTCATGGTTACGCCCATTTTGTTTTGCATGTTCATGGTGCTGGTGATTTTATAGCAATCAAAAGTACCGGCAGGTGTAGTGATAGATTCTTTAGAAACTACTTTTCTATTGGTTATGTTGATGGTCATCGTCATGGGTATTGGGGTGCCCACTGCTGTGAGGATGAGGGTTCCATCCTTCAGGGCTTGCCCAGCGGAAAGTTTAGAGGGGACTTCAAGCGCATCGCCTTCAATCTTCATCTCCGCATTTCCAAAGGCTTTCATTTGGTCCTGATTAATGAAATTTCGCATATCAATTAATATGGTTCCTTGCTGACACGACATCTCCAGATCGCCTGCTGACATTTCTTTGCCTTTGTCATTATACATGGTGCTGTGAATAATGGCCTTGAATCCGGAAGCTGTTTTGTCGTAACTGGAAACTTTCTGATGGTTCTTGGCGGAGAGTTTGCCTTTGGCATTGTACGTTTCCATCTCCCACTCACTTCCATTTTCTATTTGATAATAGTCATTGCATTGCGCGATTGAAGAAAGTGTACTGCCGAACAGCAGGAGAATAGGAATGATCAGTTTTTTCATGTGTTAATAATTTTCTTTAAAGGTCACATGGAATACGCCAGGCTTATTATCATGCATTTTGGTGCAGACACTACGTGGCTATTTCATAGGGTATTTTTTCATGAAAGTAAAACGTTTTGCGATACCATAAAAGGATGGATTTTGGTTTTTGCAATACACAGCGTTTACAAACAAACGAGGCAGCCTGCTTGCAGACTGCCTCGTTTGAAATGATGATCCGTTAGGTTACTTGCCTGAGCCAAAGTTTAAAATACTCTTTTCAATAATGTCGCAACATTCATGAACCTGCTCTTCGGTGATCACCAGCGGAGGCGCAAGGCGAATAATATTGCCGTGTGTAGGTTTAGCCAGTAAACCATTTTTCATAAAATCGAGGCAAAGACTCCAGGCGGTTTCACTTTCGGGCGTGTCGTTAATGACGATAGCATTCAGCAATCCTTTTCCACGCACCATGGTGATCAACTCTGTTTTCATCATCAGTGCACGCATGCGGTCGCGGAAGATTTCTCCTAACCGCGCGGAGTTCTCGGCAAGCTTTTCGTCTTTTACTACTTGCAGGGCCTCCATACAAACCACAGCCGCGAGCGGATTACCACCAAAGGTTGAGCCGTGTTCGCCTGGCTTAATCACCAGCATGATGGCATCATCAGCAAGTACTACCGAGATGGGTAGCAATCCACCAGACAATGCTTTGCCAAGAATTAATAAATCCGGGCGTACATCCTCGTGATCGGACGCCAGCATTTTTCCGGTGCGTGCAATGCCGGTCTGGATTTCATCCATCATGAGCAGCACATTGTTTTTACGGCACAGGTCTTCGGCTGTTTTAAGGTATCCATCAGTCGGAATATAAACACCCGCTTCGCCTTGAATGGGTTCGATCCACAGACCACAAACATTAGGGTTTGTCAGCACGCGCTCCAGTGATGCTACATTGTCATAATCAATAATTTCAAAGCCCGGCATAAACGGACCAAATCCGCTGCGTGCCCCTTCATCGGTGGAAGCAGAAATGATTGTGGTGGTTCGTCCATGAAAGTTTCGCTGAGCACAAACAATAACCGCTTCATTTTCAGGAATACCTTTTTTGGTGTAACCCCACTTGCGCGCAAGTTTGATGGCGGTTTCGTTCGCCTCCGCTCCGCTGTTCATGAACAGCGCTTTTTCATAGCCGAACATTTCGCAAACAAATTTTTCGGCCAGCCCAAGCTTGTCGTTATAGAATGCGCGCGAAGTAAGCGTAAGTTCTTTTGCCTGGTTTACCAATGCATTGATCAATCGCGGGTGGCAGTGACCTTGATTCACAGCACTGTAAGCCGATAGAAAATCGAAGTAGCGTTTGCCTTCAACATCCCAAACGTGCACACCTTCACCTTTGCAGAGTACTACAGGCAATGGATGATAATTGTGTGCTCCGTACTTGTCTTCCAATAAAATTGCCTCGCGGCTTGTTGTAATAGTTTCAGTCATAAATTACCACTCTCGAGTTTCAGGTATCAAATTTATCAAATATGACTTTCAATGCCTAGGCTATGTCGAAGGCAAATTAACAAACGTGGTTTAAGTGATTTAAACCTAGATTTAACGATGCTCATAGAGCGCATTACATTGTATTTACCCGATTCCTGAAATATCTTTACGCCTTATGGAAATTGCGTTACTTCTGGTTGGGATTGTAGTAGGAGGGATGGCCACATGGCTGGTTTTGAAATTCAAGAATTCGGCTGAGCAACAATCGGCTACCTCAGTTGTACTTTTGGAACAAGAGAAGAACCGGGAGTTTCATCGGCAAATCACCGAACTTAAGCGCGAACTGGATAGCGAACGACAAAAATTTCTGGAAGCCAATAATAGTCTGGCGGCAGCCGAAGCGGACTATCGCAACCTTCAGGAGAAGCTCAATGATCAGAAGAAAGAGCTTGAAACGATGAACGACAAGCTCGCGCTGCAGTTCAAGAATTTGGCCAACGAGATATTCGAAGACAAGAGCAAAAAATTTACCGAACAAAACAAGTCAAACATTTTCGACTTGCTAAAGCCATTGGGTGAGCGGATTGTGGAATTTGAAAAACGAGTCGAGGCAACTCATAAGGACAATATTGAACGAAACTCTGCCCTTCGCGAACAATTGGAAAATCTTCAACGCCTCAACGTGCAGATGACGCGTGAGGCCGAAAACCTGACGCGCGCATTACGAGGCGATACCAAAACACAGGGTGCCTGGGGTGAATTTATTTTGGAAAGCATTCTTGAAAAGTCCGGTTTGGAAAAAGATCGGGAATACGTTATTCAAGAGTCGTTCACTACCGAAGAAGGTAGGAGACGTCCGGATGTAATTGTGCGTCTGCCAGGTAAAAAACATGTAGTAATCGATTCGAAGGTAAGCTTAACAGCCTATAATGGTTTTGTAAATGCAGAATCAGACGAAGAGAAAGCAGAATACCTTAAACAGCACCGGGCATCGATTCGTCAGCACTTGCGCTTGTTAGGTGACAAGAATTATCAATCCATTCACAGCGATAGTAGTCTTGACTTTGTTATCATGTTTATTCCAATTGAGCCCGCGTATATTCTGGCGATTCAAAGCGATCAGAAGCTATACGAAGAGGCATTGGAGAGAAGAATTGTGTTTGTTAGTCCCACATTGTTAATTCCTTCGCTTCAGTTAATCAAGAATACCTGGAAGCAAGAGTATCAGACCCGGCATGTGCTGGACATTGCCAACCGGGCTGGCATGTTGTACGATAAGTTTGTTGGGTTTACCGAAGACCTGAAAGGAATCGGCAACCAACTGAATAAATCGAAAGACATGTATGATGAATCGATGCGAAAGTTGGTCACAGGTCCGGGTAACATTGTTCGCAACATTGAAGAACTTAAAAAACTTGGAGCAAAGGCAACGAAGAGTATCGACCCGAACCTGATCAAACGATCAGAAGATCAGGGAAGTTTGTTTGAGTAAGAAAGATTTCTGTCTGTAGCGTAATGTACCGCAGAGATTCATCGGGAAAGAGTCAATAGATCCTTCCAATGGTTTCAGCAATAATGCCTTTCATCTCCAATGGATCAATCAATCCAGATTTTCCGTAAATAATTTTTCCGCCTGGTGCAATGAAGAGTGTATACGGCAACGAGCCTTCCCACTTTTTATCCAGCCCTTCAATGAACGCATACTTGTCGCCTTTGAAGATGTAGTTTTTCATAGAGGCTTGTTTCTTGGTGAGAAAGTTCAGGGCATTGGGTTTTCGGTTGATGTCATCCAGACTGATGGTGATCAATTCAAATTCGCGGTTACGATACATTCGGTTCATCGTAACAAATTCAGGGAACTCCGTAATGCATGGGCCACACCAGGTAGCCCAGACATTGACGAGTTTGTAGTTTGTTCCGTCATTTTTTAATAATGCTTTCAATTGATTAAGATCGAGATCTTCGATGGTGACTTTTTCCTTTGCCCATTCCTCTTCAGCTTTCAGAGCCCAGTCGCGCTTGTCGGGCCACTTGATGGAGCAGCCAAAAGTTTTTGTCTTTTCGATAGAAACCGGTTTTGCTGCCAGCATTTCATCCAGCGCATTGCGCGTGTCGTGAGTTTTGGCAGTGCCGGGTTTCTCGCCATCATCGATGCGACCGGTGTAACGAAGCAGTCGCTGCTCATCAAAAATAAAAATGTGTGGTGTTGCCTGCGGCCCGTACAACATCGATGCGGATGAAGTTTCGCCATCATATAAGTAGGGAAAATTGTACGCTTTATTCTTTGCCCGGATCTTCATTTCATCAAACGAGTCGCTCAGATCTGTATAACCAAGTTCATCCAATCGAATAGCCAGTGGATCGTTTGGTGAGATGGCTACTACACCAACGCCTTTGCTTCCATAATCGATAACCAGTTGCTTGATGCGGTCTTCATACGCCTGTGCCGTGGGGCAATGATTACAAGTAAATACAACCACCAATATTTTGTGCCGATCGAAATCTTTCAACGAATAACTTTTACCGTCAGTAGCGGGTAGGGTAAAGTCAGGCGCTTTCGCTCCGATGGCTAACGTTGTTGGATCGGAGGCGATGGCATGGGTTGTGATAAACAAGGCTGCGATAAACTTGATCAAGTTCATACTTCGATGATTTGGTAGGGTGAAGATAAAAATAAATTGTCGTTCACAACGATTCGCAACTGTCAACAATGACGTAACAAAAAAATAGGGACGCAGATTTTACGTCCCTACAGTATTCGCTTTGCTATTTAATGAATTATCGAACTTCGAAGGCAGCTGGTTTGGGTGCCGTGAATCCTTTTGTCTTCAAGAGATTTTGGATTTCAACAATCGCCCGTTCCAATTGGGTATCGATTCCTTTCGATCCTTGTGTGATATCTTCGGGTACTGCAATGTCGGGGTCAACTCCGTAACCTTCCTTAAACCACGTTCCATCGAGGTTGTACATTCTGAAGGTAGGAACTGTTATTCCGCCACCATCAATCAAGCCAGGCACACCACTAATACCAATCAATCCACCCCAGGTGCGTGCACCAATCAACGGACCAAGACCAGACTTTTTAAAATAATCCGGAAACGCATCACCACCGGAACCACTCCATCCATTGATCAACATTACTTTCGGACCGAAGTGTCCGGCAGGAGGCCAAGGCCAGCTTTCACCATCGCGCGTTGCCCAGAATACCAGGGGCGGACGATTCAACATCTCAATGAAGCGATCCGGTATTTGTCCACCGCTGTTGAAGCGTTCATCAATGATCAACGATTTTTTATCAAGCTGCGCATTGAACTGACGCATCAATTCATTTTGCCCATCGACACCGGTGCTGCGCACATAAACGTAACCCGCGTTGCCACTGGTAGCTTCTTCAACACGTTTCCGATTTTGTTCGATCCACGCCAGGTGACGGAGGCGCGATTCATCTTTCAACGTCTCAACAATAGCCGACTTGCTGCCACTCCATGAGGGTTTTGTATTGTACGTTACTTCAACCGTCTTTCCTGCCAGGCCTTGCAACACGGCATAAGGTTCCATGGCCGTAGTGAGCTTCACCCCGTTGACGGCAAGAATGTAATTACCTTCTCTGATTTCCACTCCCGGAACATCAAACGAAGAACGAACTTCGGCATCCCACGGAGCACCACGAATAATTTTCTTTACTTTATAGAACTCTCCTTCGGCACTCCAGTCGATCCCGAAGTAGCCCACAGAAAGTTGTTTCGTATTTTCTTCATCGCCTCCGCCTTTGTAGGTATGCGAGGCATTTAGCTCGCCAATCATTTCCCCCAACACAAAATTTACTTCCTCGCGCGTAAGTGCACCCGAAAGCATATTCAGGTATTGATCTTTAACAGCATTCCAGTTTACACCGTGCATGCCGGGGTCGTAGAAGTAATCGCGTTCCAGTCGCCAGGCATCCACGAGAATTTGTTTCCATTCTGCTTTTGGATCGACCAGCATTTGCATTTCATCCGTGCGAAGTTTCTTTTCTGTCTTCTGGTTTTCATCGGGTTTAATGATGTACCAGCTTCCATCCTTGCGGGCAAGTATCTTTTTACCATCAGCCGATACCTGGTAGCCTTCACAGCTTTCGAGAATTGTTTTTTCCTTGCGATCGTCCAGATCGAAGTATTTCAACGGCCTGTTCTTTCCTCCTGAGCCAGTGTTGGGAAACTGCTGATAAATGATTTTTCCCTTAACGGATTCCAGGTTGCCATAATTTCCAGGATCAATCGGAAGTATGACGAGCCTTGATTCCAAACCATCGAAATCAATCGAAACCGGTTTTACCTCATCTTTCTTGTCGGATGATTTATCGTCTTTACTGTCTTTTCCTTTTTTGTCTTTCTTGTCCTTGTCGGATGATTTTTCGGCATCATCAGCTTTATCCTTTTTAACGGTTACGGAATCATTCTTGGGAGCTAAGGGTGATGCCGTAGATTTCTTCAGAACGAGTACGCCTACCTTCGTTGAGTTCGGATAAATGAAAGTATTGTCGAGATCAGAGTATGCCGGCTGAAAATGTTGATTGCTCAGCACATAAAGGTATTTTCCTTCGGGGTCGAATTGGGGATCGCTGCAGGAATAGTAGCCACTGGTAACTTGTTGAAGTTTTTTAGTCTGATAATCGAAAATGAAAACACTTTGATGAGCGTTTTCAAGATCGCGATCGAACGCAAGCCAACGACTGTCAGGCGACCAGCTTACGGAAAAACCTTCCAGTCCTCCGTGCATCAAGCGTAATCCTTTGTCGACATCGATGGTTTGATTCGTAGTAAGGTCATAAATTTTTATCCGCATCGATTTGTCGATGAAGGCGATCTTCTTGCTATCGGGCGACCAGAATGGATTATATCGAAAACCTGCACCGTATGATGTAAGCTTGCGTTCCGTTCCATCGTTACGTGTGTCGCGAATGGTTAGCTCATATTCACCAGAGCGATCACTCCAGTAAGCGAGACTCTTTCCATCAGGCGACCAGGTAGGATAGCGTTCGGCCACACCGGATGTTTGCGTGATGTTTTTTACAAATCCATTTTCTGCCGGAATGGAAAAGATCTCACCCCGGGCTTCAGCAAACACGCGATTGCCATCGGGGCCAATAGCAATGTGGTCAATATTCCGGGGCGATTCGATGGCAGGCTTTAGGGTGATACCATCCGTTACTACTTCTACTTTTACTTCGGTGGATTTTTTTGAAGCGATGTTGAAGAGATACAATTTGCCAGCGTATTCAAACACAATATCTTCAGGGCCTAGTGATGGAAAGTGAATATCAAAATCGCTGAAGGTAGTAAGCTGTTTAAATATTTTGTCTGATACATTGTACTCCCACAAGTTCATACGTTTTTCAGCGCCACGATCGGACAAAAAGAAAACGCTGTTGCCATGCCACATGGGCAATTCATCTGCGGCATCGGTGTTCACCGAAATATTTTCAGAGGCTGCGGTTTCGAGATTGAATAAATGTATTTCGGCATTCCATCCACCACGGTAACGCTTCCAGTTTCTGAAAACTTGCGAGCGGAAGGTAAGGGCCAGTTGCTTTCCATCGGGCGACACCGAGCCAAATTCTGCATACGGTAGAGGAAGCTTCTCCGGCAAGCCGCCAGCGATTTTCATTTTGTAAAATTGATTGAAACGCTCACGACCACTTTCGCGCGGAGAGGCAAATAGAATCTGCTGGCCGTTCGGAAACCAATCGACCACGCGGTCGCCCATACCATGATACGTTAATCGCGAAGGAATACCTCCGAGCGCAGGCATGGTGTACATATCGTCATTACCATCATAATTTCCGGTGAAGGCGATGGTCTTGCCATCAGGAGAAAACTTTGGAAAAATTTCAACACCTGCAGGCGAGCTTAGCCGGAAAGCCATTCCGCCTGTTTTGGGTACAACCCAAAGATCATTGGCGTAAGTAAAGACAATGTGCGTTTGTGAAACATCGGGGTAGCGGAAAAGGCCCGCGTGAATCTGTGCGTGGGCGAAGGTTGCTGAAACGATGAAAATCAATAACCATGATAGTCTCTTCATAAGTAATGGGTTTTGTACTTAAACTTACCATTGTCTGCGCAGGTTACCTTATTTTACGGCAGAGGTTACTGAATATTATTGATGGTCGGCAGAGAAGAAATTTAACTGACTGTATAAATTTGCGTCATGAAAATCACACCCGACAATAAATTAAAGAAACTGATCGTAGTAGGCGATCGCGTGCTGATTAAGCCCAGTAAACATTCCGACCGCACCTCCAGCGGCCTTTATCTGCCGGCCGGAGTTCAGGAGAAAGAAAAAATTCAAAGTGGCTATGTTATTAAAGTGGGGCCAGGATACCCACTCCCCATGCCGGCCGATGAGGACGATATGTGGAAAGGAAAAGAAGACCAGGTGAAGTACCTGCCTTTGCAAGCGCAGGAAGGCGACCTTGCCATTTTTTTGCAAAAGGGTGCTATTGAAGTAATGTACGAAGACGAGAAGTATTTTATCGTTCCGCAGTCATCCATATTGATGCTGGAACGCGAGGAGGACCTGGTATGAAGTACATGACTAATTAACAATTGAATGGCTGGCTTATCCTTTAATGTTCTCCGTACTGGCAAAAAGTATCGCCTTACAAACTTTGGCGATCGACACGACTTTGTAATCGAAAACATCCTGACCAATGGCGATTTTGTGGTGAAAGATATTTACACACTGGAACGTTACCATCTCAAAGAGTTGATTCAATACGGGCAGGGGAAAGACTATCGGTTGGAAGAACTTTGGGAAGAGTAGAAAGTACTCATAAGCTCAATCTTCCCCAATAGGTATCCTGTTTTTGCCTATTGCCACTTAAACCCTCAATCGGGCCGGATATAAAGTCCGGTGGGTGCGATGATTGTTTTTTAATAGCTTTGTCCATACTCACTACTTCTATGAAAAAAATACCTGTACTATTCCTTTTGGTGATTACTGCTGTGGTTGGCTTTGCGCAAAACCCAGATATGCCAGACGATTTTCTAACCAAAGAATTTCACCAGCAGCGCAGACAAAAACTGCGTGAAAAACTGCCCGCCAATTCGGTGGCGGTATTTTTTGCCAACCCCGTTCGCAACCGGGCAAATGATGTGGATTATGTTTACCACCAGGATCCGGATTTCTACTACCTGACAGGCTACAAAGAACCCGATGCTGTGCTCTTTGTATTCAAAGACAATCAAACAGCAGCAAATGGATCCGCGTACAATGAAATTATTTTCGTGCAGCCTCGCAACGCACAACGCGAAATGTGGACAGGTCGCAGACTGGGCGAAGCCGGTGTAAAATCTCAGCTCGGTTTGGACCAGGCATTTAATAATACTGAATTCAAAAAGTATAACGTTGATTTTTCGAAATTCAGCGAAATACTATTCATTGATTTCAAGCATGATGTGCGCGACAATCCATACGACTCTGCCGATTTGTATAGTTTGATTGAACAGTTTAAAGTGAAAGTAAATTACCCGTCTAAAGAGAAAGCACTGAATGTAAATCGTGAACCGCAGAAAAATAATCTGAACACGAAAGGATTGGATGGTGTTATGGACGAGTTGCGGGGTATCAAGACGAAAGAAGAGCTTGATATGATTCGCAAGGCGGTTAGTATTTCATGTATGGGTCAGGCTGAGGTAATGAAGGCGATGAAGCCCGGCATGTCAGAGCGCGAGATTCAGGGTATTCACGAATTTGTTTTTAAAAAGTATCAAGCTGAAGATTTAGGTTATCCATCCATTGTGGGTGCAGGCCATAACGGTTGCATTCTTCATTACATCGACAACTACAAACCTGAGATAAACAACAAAGAGCTGATCCTGATGGATCTGGGTGCCGAGTTTCATGGATACACGGCCGACATCACCCGTACCATTCCGGTGTCTGGAAAATTTTCTCCGGAGCAAAAGCAGATTTATGAACTTGTACTGAAAGCGCAGGAAGAAGCGATGAAGATTTGCAAACCCGGAACTTCGTTTGCCGAATTAACGATGGTAACGAAGACCGTAGTAAACAAAGGCTTGAAAGAACTTGGTATTATAAAAAGCGAAACCGAAAAGCATCGGTACTATCCGCATGGTTGCTGCCACCACATTGGTCTTGATGTGCACGATCGTGGTGAATATAACAAGCTAGAGGAGAATATGGTAATTACTATCGAGCCGGGAATTTACATTCCGGATAATGCGGATTGCGATAAGCGCTGGTGGGGAATTGCCGTGCGCATTGAAGATGATTATCTCATTACCAAGAATGGTAATGAGCACCTTTCCACCGCAGCACCCCGTAAGGTAGATGACATTGAGGCACTGATGAAGCAGCCCAGCGCACTCGATGATTTTGTACTTCCTGATTTGAACAAAAAATAGAAATAGCGAATAATATTAAATTCTTTAAGAAAAGACTCTGGATTATCCCGAGTCTTTTTTTTTGTTTTAGTACGCTTATCGCTTAATGCTGAAATCTGAAAAATTAATGCGTGTACCTTCTGAAATTTCGACTGAACGAACACGTGCATTGGCCGGACCGCGATGGCACCATTCAATAAAAAGTGTTAATGCATCTTCGGTTCCTTCTGCTTCGATGTAAACACTGCCATCGGGTTGGTTACGCGCAAATCCGGTTATACTGAGTTCCTGTGCTTTTGCTTTGGCCGATGCACGAAAATAAACTCCTTGTACCTTGCCTGTTACTGTTATCTGAATGTGTTTCATAAAATGCCCAGCATCTTGTCGAGCTGGGCGATGATTAAATTAAAACGTTCGGCCCACGTGCCGCCTACAATGGTATAACGGATGTTGCGCTTGTCTAGTTCGTGTTTAAAGATTAGAAACATCTCTTTTCTTTTTTCTCCGAGGTCACGAAGTCCGTCTGCAACCCAGGGTACGTCAATGTCGAAAAGAAAGTAGTGGTCGTATTGAATTTGTTTTTCCAGTTCGAACAACACCGGAGGGATAGTGTGAAGATAATATTGCGAATAGATTTGCGTGGTAATACAATCGGTGTCGCAGAGTAAAATCTTGTTGGTGGTGATCAGTTTCTCTTCTATTCTTTTTAGGTGGGCATAACCAATCCGGATGATATCGTCAATGGTGAAATCATTTGAAGTAATCATTTCGCGGGCTACTTCCGGAACGTATTCAGCCTGGTAGTGTTCTGCCACGCGCGTTGTCATAGTTGATTTGCCAGTACTTTCCGGCCCATAGAAACACACAATGATTGGTTTCATTTTGGTTCGGCTTGTGTGCGGTAGTGCCAGCGGATCCAGATAAATCCAACCATGCATCCGGCAGCATCGGCAATGATATCAGCAAGGTCAAAACTGCGGCCAGGTATGAAGTAGTGCTGAATAAATTCTACGGCAATACTATACCCAAAGAAAATTAGGGGTATACGAATGAGCCATACTGAAAGTGAAGAAGCTTTATGAAGCATTGGTAAATACCACAACACAATCATGATAATAAACATACCCACATGAACCAGCTTGTCTACTTCCAGGAGGCTGAATATTTTATTGTCGGGCAGTGCACCCCCCGGAATAAAGAATGCAACACACGCAAGGATGAACCACGCAATGCCTGGCCAGAACGATTTAAGTGTTAGCTTCATGTTGAGCAGTATAAGAATTGTATTCGCGCCACCAGTTCCATAACCCGAAGGCTGCAAGAACCGTGAAGACAAGGTATTCAAAACTGTAAAACTTCACTCCTTTGATAAAGTATAAGTACGTGGCCACGAGATCAACTGCTATCCAGATAATCCAGCTTTCAATTTTCTTTTGAATCATAAAGAAGGTAGTAACAATGCTCATCACCATGATGAAGGAATCAATGTATGGAAAGGCACTGGGTAAAGGAAAGAAAGTTGGAAACCATTCATGCAGCCTGCTGGCCATGGAACCAAGTGCGAGGGTACCAACAGCACTGATCATGCAAAGGAAAATAAATTTTTTCCACCCCATAAAACTTACGCGCAATTCGTTCTTACGGTCTTCTTCACCTGGTTTGGGATTGGCCCAGCGAATCCACCCTAATACATTGGTAACAAAAAAGAAGACCTGTAGAAACATATCGGGGTAAAGCTGAATCTGGTAGTAAAGAAAAGCAGCTAGTACAACGTTTACGATGCCCACCGGCCAGCTCCAGATGTGCGCTTTGGCCGACAGCCACACCGCTACTAGACCAAACACTACTCCAAAGAATTCGAGGTAGGACATTTCATAGCCGAGAAACTGGAAGAAGATGTTTTCAATATTGAAAAGGGACATCCTTTTTATAATTTTGAATCTGTAAATATAAAAGTTGTACTGATGAGACTACTATTTTTGATTCAACTCCTTTCAGTTTGCCTTAGTGCCTATACACAGAATTCGGATGGCGAAAATCACTTTAAGGAAACAGAGGAGTGGTTTGAAGGAAATATTATGCTCACAAATGGTAAGGAATTGAATGGCTTGTTGAGATACAATGATCAAAAGGCCATTCTTGCTTTTAAGCAAGGGCAAAATTCTCAAACGTTTACTGAAACAAAGGTTGTGAGCTTTGATTTTTTTGATGAGCGAATTGAGAAGAAACGCAAGTTTTACACCTTGGAGTACAATGACGCTCGAAACGATGTGAAACGTCCTATGTTTTTTGAAGTACTTCGCGAGTATGAAACGTTCGCTGTCTTGTTAAGGTTTAATCCGGTGGAGGTCAAGCAAAAGAAGAAATCGGTAGACAATCCGTTTACTTACGATTACTCGACTGGGCCATCAAATCAAATGAGGTTGGATGTAACGCAAGTGGAGACCATTTACCTGATGAATCCGGATGGAGATATTGATCCGTACATTGAAGTTTCTTTCACAGACAAGGATCATTTTGCGATGTCTACCGTGAATGCGAGGGATACTAAAGTAAAAAGTTCCATGATTGACAAAGACCTACTAGCACAATACGTTACCGAGCCTATCTACGACAAACTTGTGACTTACGCTAACGAAAACAGTTTAAAATTCAAAAAGAAGGATGACTTTATGAAGATTCTGGAGTATTATGATACGTTACGATAACTAAAGTTTAACACACACATTCTTCGCCTCCGTAAAAAAGCGTAACGCTTCCCATCCGCCTTCTCGTCCCACACCCGATTGTTTCATCCCTCCAAACGGAGTGCGCAGATCTCTGAACAGCCAGCAGTTCACCCAGATAATGCCGCTCTTCACCTGTGCTGATACGCGATGGGCACGCTTTAGATTTTCAGTCCAGATAGTAGCGGATAAGCCGTATGTAGTACTGTTAGCATAGCCGATTACTTCTTCTTCACTATCGAATGGCTGGATGGTAACAACCGGACCAAAAATTTCTTCCTGATTGGTTCTACATTTTTCATCGAGGCCAACGATCACGGTAGGCTCAACAAAGTATCCGTGTTCACATCGCCCGTTAATCTTAAGCTGATTTCCACCGGTAAGAATTTTCCCACCTTCTGTTTTGGCCAGTTCAATGTAGCGTAGGATTTTTTGAAGATGAGCTGCGGATACGATTGCTCCGATTTTTGTTTCGGCTTCCCGCGGATCGCCAATTGTTAAAGTCTTTGTGCGCTTTACAAATTCGGCTGTAAATTTCTCGTAGAGGCTACGCTCTACAAAAATTCGCGAGCCGCACAAACATATCTCACCCTGGTTGGCAAATGAAGATTGAATGGAGGTAGTGATCGCTTGTTCAAAATCGCAATCGGCAAAAATGATGTTGGGATTTTTTCCTCCAAGTTCTAAAGAAAGTTTTTTAAACATCGGTGCGGCAGTGGCCGCGATCTTTCTTCCGGTTACGGTTCCTCCGGTAAATGAAATCGCAGTGATGTTGGGATGTTCAATGATTGCATGTCCTGCTTTCGGTCCGAGACCATGAATAATATTCAGTACACCGTTAGGCAGACCTGCTTCAATGCACAGTTGTGAAAACAAAAAAGCTGTCATGGGTGTAAGCTCGGAAGGTTTTGCCACAACCGTGCAACCTGCAGCGAGTGCTGGTGCAATCTTCCAGGTAAATAAGTAGAGCGGCAAGTTCCAGGGAGAAATACACCCCACCACTCCGATGGGTGATCGCACCGTATAATTCACTGCTTCACTTCCTGTAATATGAGCTTCACTGGCGAAATGCATAGCAGCCGTAGCGAAGAAGCGAATGTTGGCCGAGGCTCTTGGTATATCAAGGGTTCGGGCAAGGGCTACCGTTTTTCCGTTGTCGATACTTTCTGCCAGAGCAAGTTTATCCAGATCGCGATCAATCAGATCAGCCAGGCGTTGAAGAGTTGCAGAACGCTTCTCCACGGCCATCGATGACCATTCCGGAAATGCATGGTGTGCGGCCTGCTCCGCGAGAATCACATCACGTTCGTCTGAATCAGGCACAAGACTGTATACTTTTCCTTCGGCAGGATTGTAGTTGTCGAGGTATTGATTTGACAATGGAGCGACCAACTCGCCATTTATGTAGTTCAGTATCTTTTGCATTCAGCGCTCAATCGATTATAAACTTCCGGTTCTTCCACCATCCACCGGCACATTGATCCCGTTAATGTAACCTGCGGCAGGAGAAGCAAGAAACGCAACGGCTGCGGCCACTTCATGCGCTTCGCCAATTCTACCTGCTGGGATTTCGTCAACCATTTCTTTTTGAATTTCATCAACCGTATTTCCGGATTTATCGGCTTTGCTTTGAATGATGGATTCCAATCTTCCGGTCATGGTTGCGCCTGGCAGTACATTGTTTACGGTGATACCAAACTGACCAAGTTCTACTGAAAGTGTTTTTGCCCAATTAGCCACAGCACCTCTGATTGTATTCGATACGCCTAATCCTTTCAATGGAATTTTTACTGAAGTAGAAATGATGTTGATGATGCGCCCGTATTTTTCTTTTTTCATGGAAGGTACAAATGCTTGCACCAGTATTTGATTGCACAGCAGATGACTGGAAAAAGCTTTGATGAAATCTTCCGAAGCAGCATCAATTGCCAAACCGGCTGGCGGTCCACCGGTGTTATTGATCAGGATATGAACAGGTTTGTTATAGTGCGCGATGGTTGTTTTGAGAGCGTCCGGGAAACTAAAGTCAGCCACCAGGTAATCGTGATGTTGCTGATTACTGCTGGGTAGCTCGCGTACCACTTGTTTCAATTTTTCTTCATTGCGCGAAACCAGTGTAATGCTGGCTCCGAGTAGTGCAAGTTCAAGGGCAGATGCCTTTCCAATTCCCTGCGTACTTCCGCAGACCACAGCTCTTTTTCCTGTTAAATCCAGATTCATGTATGCAAGTTAAAACGACCTGATTCTTTTCCAATTTTACCAAGTTATTTGCACATTAGCATATTAACTCATTAACGCTTTAAAATCATGGCTATCCGAAGACCTTTCAATTTAAAGCAGTGGATCAACGATAATCGCAACCTGCTAAAACCGCCTGTAGGCAATAAGAACCTTTATGCCGATGCGGGCGACTACATCGTGATGATTGTTGGCGGACCAAATGCGCGCAAGGATTTTCACTACAACGAAACGGAAGAATTATTTTATCAACTGGAAGGTGATATCAATGTGCGCATCCAGGAAGATGGAAAAGCAGTTGATATTCCGATTAAAGAAGGTGAAATGTTTCTACTACCTTCCAATACTCCACATCGTCCGGAGCGGCCGGCAGGTTCTGTAGGATTAGTAATTGAATGCAAACGCGAGGACCCCGAGATGTTGGATGGATTGATCTGGTACTGCGATAACTGCAACACTAAATTGCATGAGTATAGATTTCATCTCGATAATATCGAAAAAGATTTTCTGCCACGCTTTCGCGAATTTTATGGATCGAAAGAATTCCGTACCTGCAAAAATTGTGGAACCGTAATGGAAACCGATCCGCGTTTTGTTTAATGTTCTAGCTATGACGAAATCTGAAATCACATCGTTACTTGCGGAGAAACACAAGCTCTTTATCAGCGAGTTTGAATCCCTGAGCGAGCATCAATTTTGCTCTTCGGTAAACGATAAGTGGAGTGCCGCACAACAGCTCGATCACATCGTTCGTGCCGTGCAGCCGGTGGTACTTGCCTTTACATTACCTGGCTTTGTTTTGAAAATGTTTTTTGGGCAGGCGAACCGACCTTCAAAAACATACGAGGCATTGGTAGAGAAGTATAAAAACAAACTGGCCAGTGGTGGCAAAGCCAGCGGTCGTTTTGTTCCTGCAGGGTTACCCTACTCACAAAAAAAATCTTCCATTCATAAACTTCAAACGCTGATCTCCTCCCTGAACAAGAAAATTGAAAGGAAGACGGAGGATGAACTTGATCAACAGATACTGCCGCATCCGCTTCTCGGCAAGCTGACGTTGCGCGAAATGTTATACTTTACCGCGTACCATGCCGAGCACCATCGGCTTAGCACAGTGAAGAATCTGGATGCGCAATTGCAGAGCTCATGACGAAGTATCAAAATAATCTTGCCTTTGCGCGTCAGTTAGATAAAACTGATCCAGTGAAATCTTTTCGAACTAGATTTTACCTTCCGAAGGTCAACGGGAAACCGGCTCTTTACTTTACCGGAAACTCGCTGGGCCTTCAGCCGAAATCAACCAGGAAATTTCTGCAAGAGGAGTTAGACGATTGGGCATCACTCGGTGTTGAAGGGCATCTTCATGCGCGAAGACCGTGGTTGTACTATCATAAGTTTTCAAAGAAAGCCCTCGCGAAACTGGTGGGTGCGAAACCATCGGAAGTAGTAGCCATGAATCAACTGACGGTGAATCTTCACCTGATGCTGGTATCTTTTTATAGACCAACCAAGGAGCGTTTTAAAATCATCACGGAGCATGGTGCATTTTCTTCTGATCAATATGCATTTGAATCTCAAATTAAATTTCATGGACTCAATCCCGCATACGCACTTATTGAACTAAAACCGCGCGATGGTGAATCAACCTTAAGAACAGAAGATATTCTTGCCGCTATTGAAGCAAACAAAGACCAACTGGCGCTGGTGATTTTTGGAGGTGTTCAATACTACACTGGCCAGTTCTTCGACATTGGAAAAATTACTATGAGCGGTCATGCAGCAGGTGCAGTAGTAGGGTTTGATTTGGCGCATGCAGTCGGTAATGTTGTTTTAAATCTTCATCGCGATGAAGTAGACTTTGCCGTTTGGTGTAACTATAAATACCTTAACTCGGGCCCAGGAGCAATTGCCGGTGCGTTTGTTCATGAAAGTCATGCCAACCGTGCTAACCTGCCACGCTTTTCCGGCTGGTGGGGCCATGATGAAAAGGAGAGATTTCAGATGCGGAAAGGTTTCAAACCGATGGCAGGTGTTGATGGCTGGCAACTTTCGAACGTTCCGGTTTTACAAAGTGCAGCACATCTGGCTTCACTCCAGATTTTTGAAGAAGCCGGTATAAAAATGCTGAGAAGAAAAAGCGAAAAGCTCACGGGATACTTAGTGTATTTGCTTGATCAGATCGATCCGGAAGGAAAGTATTTTAGAATTCTTACCCCGCGAAATCCAGCAGAAAGAGGATGTCAGCTTTCAATTTTTATTCATCAAAACGGCCGAAAGGTTTTTAACAGACTTACCAAAGCGGGTGTAATTGCCGATTGGCGTGAGCCTAATGTAATTCGCGTTGCGCCTGTGCCGCTTTACAATACGTTTGAAGAAGTATTTCGATTCAGCGAAATTCTGAAGCGAAGTTTGTAACAAATGACAATTGTCATTCTTTTCAAGGACTTGATATGATACCTTAATTCAATGAATACGAACAGTCAGAAACATATTGCTATTGTTGGCGCAGGTCTTGTTGGTTCGCTGTTGTCCATTTACCTCGTGAAGCGTGGCTACAAGGTTTCTGTTTTTGAGCGCAGGCCCGATATGCGCAAGCATCTTATTGAAGGCGGTCGATCCATTAACATGGCATTGAGTAATCGCGGCATCCGCGCCCTCAACGAAGTGGGGCTCGGTACGTTGTTGAAGGAGAATGCTATCCCCATGCACGGCCGGATGGTGCATTCACCGGAAGGAAAAACCCAACTTCAACCGTATGGTGTTGCGGGCCAGTATATCAATTCAATTTCGCGAAGTGGTTTGAATATGGTATTGATGACCGAAGCCGAAAAGCAAGGTGTCGACTTTACGTTTGATCTGCGCTGCACTTCAGTGGATTTTACCAAAACTGAAATTACCTTTCAGCAATTCAGCGGCACGTATCACAAGCAGTTTGATCTTATCATAGGTACCGATGGAGCTTTCTCGGCCGTGAGAACTTCCATGCAGATGACCGATCGTTTTGATTATTCCCAGTATTTTATTGAACACGGCTATAAAGAACTTCGTATACCGGCATCTGATGCAGGTGAATTTCTTATTGAACCGAATGCCCTCCACATTTGGCCACGCGACAGTTTTATGCTAATTGCCTTGCCGAATCTCGATCATAGTTTTACGGCAACCTTGTTTCTTCCTTTTGAAGGACAGCATTCTTTCGAATCGCTTAAAACACCGGAGAGCGTTCATCAATTCTTTAAAAAATATTTTCCGGATGTGATGCCGGTGATGCCAACCTTGTTGGAAGATTTTCGCGACAACCCTACAGCATCGCTGGTAACCCTAAAATGTTTTCCATGGTGCAAAAACAAAACGATGATTATGGGCGATGCCGCGCATGGTATTGTTCCATTTTTTGGGCAGGGTATGAATGCCGGTTTTGAAGATTGCCGCATTCTAAATCAACTACTCGATCTCAATCACGACAACTGGGAAGTAGCCATGCCTGAGTTTGAATATCTGCGCAAGCCCGATACCGATGCCATCGCTCAACTGGCACTTGATAATTTTATTGAAATGCGCGACCTGGTAGCAGATGAAGATTTTGTGTTGCGCAAAAAGATTGAAGCGAAGTTGCATGAGCTTTATCCAAACCAATGGATACCCCTTTATTCCATGGTAACGTTCAACGATACCATTCGCTACTCAGAAGCGTGGGCCGTTGGTCAGAAGCAGAAGAAGATTATGGATGAGGTTATGAAGCAACCCGATATTAAAACTACCTGGCAAGCAATGAATTTTGAACAGCTTGTTCGTCAAATGGACCATCCTTGATGTGCTGACAATATTCATCGTAGCGATCGATCACATCTTTAATATAATGCACAGGTTCTTCGCACTTGCAATAGCCTGCAGTTACTAGCCTGTCGCGGTAAAATTTTGGTTCTGATTTTTTAAGCAGGTATTCCTCTACATTTCCTTCCCAACGGGTCGGGTCTTTTTTGTACTTCTGTGTCAATTTTTTAGCATCGATAATATGCGACAGCCCCGCGTTGTACGAGGCCAGCACAAACTTCAATCGCTCGGCCGAATCGGCTACAGACTTTATCCAGTAATTATCCAAGTACTTTAAATAACCAACACCAGCCTTTACACTTTGATTAGGGTCGTTTAGATTTTTGGCTCCAAAGCGCTTAGCCGTTTCGGGCATAAGCTGCATTAAGCCGCGTGCTCCTGCCCACGATTCTCCGTACGGATTAAATTTAGATTCCTGATACACCAACGCAGCAAGCAAACGCCAATCCCAATTCAGTTTAGTTGCACCTTCTTTGATAAGATCATCATACGGAGAAAGGCGATTGCTGCCGTACGAAAAGTATTCACTCTTCATGCGTGTCATGGAGGTGCGAGGACTTTTAAAGTAGCGATTGTAAATTACCATGAAGGTGGGTTCTTTCTTTACTTTGATCAGCCAGTTGTCAATTTCGGTTAACAGCTTGGGTGAGTTCTTGCGTACCGCCCACGCGATAGGCTGCGGCACGCTCAACACCGTGTTGATGTCGAGGTTGGGATAGTACGAGGTGTTGACCTGCGCCAGCCCATGATCGGATACAGTGTAATCAATTTCTCCGGTAGCCACTTTTTTTATGAGCGATTCACTTTCGGTTAACAGCGAATCACTTTTGATAATAATGTCGGCACCGATTTCGTCAGCAAGATTTTTCAGACGATGTTCATAGCTGGTAGCACGGATAACGTGTACTTCTTTTCCGGCAAGGTCTGATGGTATGCGGATCAGTTTTGCGCGGATCTGCT